>CESP01051157.1_pt1 | contig 21195 bp, 20 predicted proteins | sample 531211 | NCBI WGS metagenome assembly CESP01 (sample SAMEA2622074, study PRJEB7988) | marine metagenome | biome: marine biome (ENVO:00000447); feature: surface water layer (ENVO:00002042); material: "saline water (ENVO:00002010), including plankton (ENVO:xxxxxxxx)" | depth 5 m | reverse complement strand
GATGAACCAACTAGAGCTCCTGTAATAATTAGTGCAGTATTTTCGAGTGTAAAACCAATGCCAGCAGCTGCCCAACCAGAATATGAATTTAACATCGAAACTACTACTGGCATATCAGCTCCGCCAATGGGTATTATAATTAGAAAACCAATTAAAAGAGATAGAGCAATTACTATCCAGAAATAATATGCAGTTTGATCTAAAATCAAATATACGATAGCTGCTAAAATTAAAATACCAATTATTAAATTTAAAAAATGTTGACCTTTAAATGTAATTGGAGATCCTGACATCAAACCTTGTAGCTTCAAAAAGGCGATGCACGATCCAGTAAAAGTTATTGCTCCAATTGAAACACCAATTGACATTTCAATTAAAGATGAAGTTTTGATTGAGCCAAATTGTCCAATATTAAAAGCCGATGGATTATAAAACGCCGCTGTTGCGATTAACACTGCAGCTAAACCTACTAAGCTGTGAAATCCTGCAACTAACTGTGGCATTGCAGTCATCGCAATTCTTGAAGCAACTAACCCACCAACTAAGGCACCAAGTATTAATGGCACTAAAATAAACTGAATATTAGATAACAATATTTGAAAACTATCTAAACCTAGCAAAGTAGACACAATTGCAATAAACATGCCAGTCATTCCAAAAATATTTCCTGACCTAGATGTTTCTGGAGAAGATAAGCCTCTTAATGATAATATGAAAAAAATACCAGCAATCAAATATAAAACTGCAATTAAATTTATCGATATCATTTTTTGTTTTTTCCTTTCTTGTACATCGCAAGCATCCTCATTGTGACAAGAAAACCGCCAAAAATATTAATTGCCGCTAGAAATACTGCAATTGATCCGGAATAAAGTGCTAACTTACTAGATCCAATATCAGAAACTGCAACTGCTATCAGAGCTCCAACTATTATCACTGATGAAATTGCATTAGTTACAGACATTAAAGGTGTATGTAATGCTGGTGTAACACTCCAAACAACATAATATCCTACAAAAATAGATAAAATAAATATTGCTAATCTGAAAATAAAAGGGTCAATACTTTCCATAATAATTTTAAATTTTTACTCCTTTGATAATTTCATCTTCATAATCTATATCAATAGTTTTGCTATCTTTGTTTACTAGAAGAGTTAAAAAATTAATTATATTTTTGGTTAACAAACTTGATGCAGAATAAGAGGTTCTAGAGGCATAATTGGAATAACCAATTATTTTAATCCCATTTTTTTCTATTACTTTATCTCTCTCAGAGAAGGCAACATTGCCACCTTGAGACGTAGCAAGATCACAAATAACAGATCCTGGCTTCATAGACAAAACCATATCTTCGTTTATAATTAAAGGAGCTTTTCTTCCAGGTATTAAAGCTGTAGTGATAATAACATCTTGATTTTTGACAGTTTGTTTTATTAACTCTTCTTGTTTTTTCTTATAATTTTTAGTTGCCTCTTTTGCATAACCACCTTCGGTTTCTAGGTTTTCATCACTATCAACAAAAACAAATTTTGCTCCTAAACTTTCAACTTGTTCTTTTGAAGCTAACCTTACATCTGTAGCGGAAACAACTGCTCCAAGTCTTTTTGCCGTTGCAATTGCTTGTAATCCTGCTACTCCGGCTCCGACTATGAAATACTTTGCTGGTGTAATTGTGCCAGCAGCAGTCATCATCATAGGAAGTGCTTTACTAAATTCATAGGCTGTATCTATCACTGCCTTATATCCTGCAAGATTTGACTGAGAGGACAAAACATCCATCGCTTGCGCCCGTGTAATTCTTGGTAAATAATTTAAACCAAAAATTTTTATATTATTATCATTTTTTAATTTAAATAATTTATCATTATCCTTATCAAAAAAAGCAGTAATAACTATTGTGCCATCTTTAAATTTATATGAATCAAGGTTCTTTCCTGAAATCTTTATTATAATATCAGATAAAGATGTAATATCGCTCTCTGACTTTACTTCGGCACCTACTTTAATAAACATCTCATCTTCTAAACCTAATTTTTTCGCGTAATCCTTTTCAACTAAAATTTTAAAACCAAGTTTGATAATTGATGAGACGTGCTCTGGCAATAACATCGAGCGATTTTCAAATATATCTTTTTCTCTCAAAAATCCAATTATCATTGCTTTGAATTAAATTATTTATTAAGTAGATACAAGATAAAGATATTTATTTTTTTAAAATAATAGATTTCTTAAACTAAGAAAACTGCCATTAAAACTAAAATTAAAACAATAAAAATTCCTGCAATTGTAGCAAGCTTCGCAAAACCTGACCAAGTCTCTTTCTGATCTTTGATATCCATTATCCCTGCCTTGATTTCATTCTTGGATTTTTTTTATTTATAACGTAAAGCTTACCTTTTCTTTTTATCAATTTATTATTCAAGTCTCGTTTTTTTAATGATTTTAAAGAACTAACTACTTTCATGACACGCGGTTATAACAAAAAAATTAATAATTAAAATAGTTTTTCTTTCCATGTTTTAGGGGTTTTTTCGTTTTCTATTTCTAGAGTATAATTATATCGGAATTTTTTTGGACCTTTTTTCTTAATATAATCTATAACTTTATCAACTGATTGATCCAAAGATACTTTGGTAGAGTATTTTAACAATTTTCTTGCTTTTTCAGCTGAGCATGTCGCGTGCTTTACTTCATTTGGTCTGTCAGAATAATATCTTGGTTTTTCATTAAACTTTAATTTGTTAGATATAATTCCGAATAAATCGTTGATTGTGATAAATTCTTCATCTGGCCCAATGTTAATAATTTGTGATTTTATTTTTTTATCAAACAAAAGTTTATCTAAACAAAATATACAGTCATCAATATCAGAAAAGCATCTTTTTTGTTCTCCATCACCATATATAATTGGTTGTCTATTTTGAAGCATTAAGTTTACCATAATGGAAACGACATTTCTAAATGGGTCGTCATATTTCTGTTTTGGTCCAATAATATTATGTGGAACAGCGATATTGTACTCAACGTCATGTGTCGCACACAAAATTTTTAAAATATTTTCTGCTGCAACTTTGGAAACTCCGTATGGATCAACAGGTTTTAAATTATCATCTTCTGCAAATGGTATTTTTATATTCCCATATCTTGCCATTGAAGAGCAATAAACAATTCTCTTCACTTTGTTTCTTATTGCTGCAGTAAAAACGGAAACACTACCAGTTACATTATTATTACAAATAAGCGTAGGAGAAATGCTAGATAAACCCTCATGAGCGTAAGCTGCTGCGTGACACACCACATCCACATTATTTTTTGTCGATTGAGTCATAAAATTTAAATCTTCACAATTACCCTTGTAAAATACGACTTCCTTACTTACATTTTCTAAATCACCGCCAACTAAATTATCACAGCCTGAAACTTTAAAACCCTTATTTAAATAATAATCAGCTAAATTTGAACCTAAAAAACCAGCTATTCCTGTTATGAAAATATGCATTTTTTAAAAAGCCTGGCAACGACCTACTCTCCCATACCTTAAGGCAAAGTACCATCGGCGCAGAAAGGCTTGACTTCCGAGTTCGAAATGGATCGGGTATTGCCCTTTCGCAATAATCACCAGGCACGTGATATATATAATTTTTATTTAAAAAGTAAATATTAATTTTAGATTAAAATAAGTAAAAATTATGTATTTTACGAAAGTGAACATGTAGTTTAGTTTTAAAATAAAGCTATGTATCAACATTTAATACCAGTTATAAATTTATTTTGCACTAATATAATAATAATAATTAGTATCTATTCAGCGGGATATTTTTTTTTAAATCAATTTCAAGTAAAAAAATTTTTTGGATTGATACTAATAAGTGGAGTGATAATCACTTCAATTCTCTCCCTTTTTATAAATTTTTTTTTACCAATAGATTATAAAATTTCATTTATTATTATATTTATCTTATTTATCTATTTTCTAAAATTAAATAAATATAAAGCAGATTTATTAAAAATTATTATTATAAGTTTCCTATCAATTTTTTTTTATTATGCTGGGAATAATGCTGAAGATTTTTCAATTTACCACCTAATAAATATTCAAGCTATTATCGAAAATAAGATTATTTTAGGATTAATTAAAATTAAACTAAATTTAGGGCAATCGCCAATCTCATTTTATGGTGACGCAATTTTTCAAAGTTTGCCGTTTATAAAAACTATTATTAATTATATGTCTTTTATAACTTTTGTCGGATTAATAAGCTTCCTAATTGAAATTATTAAATCGAAAAAACATTATTATTTTTCTGAATATTTTTTAATAATTTCAACTCTTTATGTAGTTTTAAAATTTTCAAGATTAGGGTCACATGGCGCCGATCTAATATCATTAGTTTTAATATTATGTGGAATATATTTTTTTTTGAATATAAATTTTAAAAAAATTAATCAAGAAGATAATTTTAATAATATTTTTTATACATTGACTTTTATAAGTAGCGCTATCTTCTTCAAAATTTTTTCTATCACGTATTATTTACTTTTTTTTCTAATTTTATTTTTTCTTATTAAAAGGAAACAGATTAAAAAATATTATAAATTGATTTTTACTATTATAACTTTTAATTTATTTTTTTTGTTAAAAAATTTTTTAATATCAGGGTGTTTAATTTTTCCAATACAAGAAACTTGCTTCAATAACTTTCTATGGAGTAGTGATAATTATACAATTTATAACTGGAAATTAATTAATGAAGCATGGTCAAAAGGTTGGTATGATCATTTCTCAAAAAATTATTATGAATATATTAAAAATTTATATTGGTTAAATACATGGTTTAATAATCATTTTATTAAAAGTTTAGAAAAATTTTTTATTCCAATAATTTTGATTATAATTTTAATTAAAAAATTGAAAAGAGAAACAATTTACAGAAATAATATAAATTTTAATATTATTATTGTTTTTTTTGTCAGTTTTTTGTCTGTAACTTTATGGTTTTTTAATTCACCATTAACTAGACTTGGTCTTATCGGTCTAATCCCGTTTATAATATTAATTTTAAACTTTAAATTTTTAAGAAATTTCAAATTTACATTATCAACTAATACAATAAGTTTTATAATAATTTTAATACCAATTTTTTTTCTAACAAAAAATACTTATAGAATTTATAATACTTCCTCGGACTACGAAAATTTTCCATATCCAAGAATTAACAAAAATGAGATAAAAAATGTTGATAATAAAAAAGTTAAAGTGAAACAAGAAAATGGAATTAAATTTTATATATACGATAAAGAAAAATGTTTTACAATAAAATTTCCATGTTTACCAAAGTATAAGGAAAAAAAATTTTTATTTTTAAAAAAATATAACTATATAATTTTAAAAAATTTATGACAAAAATAAGTATAATTATACCCACAAGAGATCGAACAAATTTATTAAAAAAAACGCTTTTATTTTTAAAAAAAAATAATAGTTTTTACCAAGAAATAATAATAGTTGACTCATCAAAAAAAAAATCTTTTGATATAAATTCCAAAAATATTAAAACTTTAACAATTAAGGCAAACCATATTTTTTCTAAACCTTCGACATCTTTACAGAGAAATATTGGATTAAAAAAAGTTAGTAAATTTTCTGATTTTGTGATGTTTTTAGATGATGATGTCAAATTTGAGAAAGATGCTCTCGAGAAAATGAAAAGCTTTATAACAAAAAATAGTGATTTTGCTGGATATGGTTTTAATTTAATAATTAAAAATCAAAACTTATCAAATATTTTGAAAATAAATAATTTATTTAATTTTTTTCAATTATATTCTAACAAGCCTGGAAAAGTTGCAAAATCTGGATGGCATTCAAAAGCAATTAATTTAAAAAAAAAAACATTAGTAGAATGGCTCCCTACACAAGCAGTAATATATAAAATTAGTAATATTAAAAACATTTTTTTCTTTTTAGGATTTGGTAAATATAGTTACTTAGAAGATTTAGAATTTAGTTACAGAGTTAAAAAAACTGGTAAATTAGTTATATTAAATACTGCAAAATACAGCAGTGATAACAGTGTAGATAGAAATCTATTTAATTTTGGAAAAAAAGAAATAATTAATAGATACATTTTTCTAAAAAAAAATAATCTTTCAGTAAGTAAATTTTTAATAATGTGTTGTTTCATATGTTTAAGAAACTTTTTAAAAAGTTTTGTTAATCATAATTTTTTTTTGAGGTTATGTGGTAATTTGCTCGGTTTATATAAAATATCTAAAATTTAGTTTCTTAAAAATCTTTTTTATTAAATGAATTGGTAAATTTGCATATAATTTAATATAAACTGTTAATAATTCTAGGTTAATATCTTTTAGCTTTATTAATTTATATAATAAAAAATAATAAGACCCAAAATTATATAAGTAAGATAATTTATTATTTTTTATAAATTTTCTAAAATAATAAAAATTTTCTTGCCAACATTTAATCTGCCATTCTCTATTTTCATTAAAATCAGAAAATTTGTTTTCGTATTTAATTAATTTAATATCTTTATACAAATTTTGTGTTTTTAAATTCAATTTATCAGAACAAGCTATATAAAAGTTGTCAATCAAACCCCAATCATACTGATCATAAGTTAAAACCAAATCAAAAAACTCTTTTGCTTTATTTTTACTCAATTTAAAGGCCATAAAATCAATTCCGAAATGAGGAGTTGTAGGATTAAGTTTTATCCCATTTTTGATTAAAATATTTGGAAAAATAAAAGACATGTGGTTCTCATTTTTATTTTTTTTTAAAATGTCTGCTATTTTATTATCAATAATTACATCTGAATTTGAAAATATAAAATAATCAAAATTATTATCTAAATAATATTTAAGCGTATTTTTTAACATTATTGAATTTGAGTATTTTTTATTTTTTGGAAGTCTATCTTTTGGAAAATTAAAATATTTATATTTTATCTTATTGTCTATAATAAAATCTTCTATACCCTCTTCATCAAATTGTGTAACAGATAACGTAATATCTAAATCTAGCTTTGATATATTATTTAAGAATTTAGCCTGAATATCATCATTATCTTTAGATTTTTTTAAAGGTCTAAATGAAACTTGCCATAAAATTTTCACGCTATATATCCTTTAAGTATAAGATTTTAATATAAAAAAAATGTATAATAAATTGTTATCAATATTTGAAATTAAAAAAATTTCTCAAATTAATACTATAGACAAATTTTGTATAATATCTATTTTTTTGTTCCCTATAGCATTAGTAGCAGGTCCAGCCATAGTCGAATTGATAGTATTTTTGAATATACTGTGTTTTATTTTTAGATTTCGTAATTTTGAGATTTATATTAATAAAAAACTGCTTATTATATTAGGTGCAATCTATTTTATCTTTGTTCTTTCTTCACTTTTATCAGAATTCAAATTACATTCTTTAAAAAGTTCCTTTTTTTCTTTAAGATTTTTTATCTTTAACTTTATAGTTTATGTTATACTTCAAAAATACAAATTTATTATAAGAGGTTTGGGTATATTTTATATATGTTTAATTTTATTTTTAATTTTTGATTGCTTTATACAAGTTATTTTCGCGGAGAATATTTTTTTTATAGATAGACAATCTAAGTTTGTTCATGCTGGTATGTTTGGTGATGAAAAGGTTTTAGGTAGTTTTTTAATTAGAATAAGTACAATAACATTAGGTTTATATTTTTGGTTTGTGGATTTCAATAAAAAAAATTTAACTAATGTTTTTATTTTTTTGATAATATTATTTTTAGGTCTTTTATTTACAGGTGAAAGGACAGCTTTAGTTTATTTTTCTCTTTTGTTTTTAATAACTTTAATATTTGCCATAAGATCAAAATTATTAAGCATATTCAAAATACTAATATTTATTATCATTATAACTCTAATACCAATTTCACTTTATGTTAAATATTTTCCATTTCAACAAACGGTTATTGCTACAAAAAATCAAATTTTTCATAATAATAAGTTTAATTTTTTTTCAATAAAACATCAGTCTTTTAGTTTAACAGCAATTAAGATATTTGAAGATAATATGTTTATTGGTGGTGGGCCTAATAACTATAGAAAATTATATGACAAATATGATATATTTGAAAATGAGTCCAATCATCCTCATAATATGTTTTTTCAGATGATAAGCGATCTTGGGCTAATAGGTTTTTTTGTTTACTTATTAGTTTTATTATCAATTATTTTAAACATTTCGATAGGAATTATAAAAAATAATATTAGTTTAGTTTATTTTTCTGTTAGTTTTTTATTTTTTATAAATCCACTTTTTCCAACTGGTAATTTTTTTAATAATTGGTTTATGGCAATTGGTACGTTCGCATTACCATTTATGTACGCAAAAATTAAGGAAAAATAATGCGAGATTTATTATCAAAAAGTCTTATTTTATCTTCGCCTGGTTTAATTTCATTAATTATTTCGTTAATAGCCATTCCAATACATTTGAATGAACAGGGGTTTGAAAATTATGGTAAGTATATTTTTTTTCATTTTATTTTATCTCTTGGATTACTCATAAATTTAGGTATTGGAAAAATGTCTACAATAGTTATAGGTCAGAATATTGATAAATTAAATTCTATTATTAGTCAAAATTTAAAATATACATTAATAAAAAGTTCAATATATTTCTTATTTTATTTATCAGTTAATTTTTTTTTAAATCTTAATCATGACTTTTTAATTTTTTTTATCGGTTTGACGCTCACATCAATTTATTTCTCTTTTGAAGGTATTTTCCTAGGTGAAAAGAAATTTATGAAAATTAGTATTTTAAATTTACTTTTTTTTAGCTTATCATTAAATGTTCCCTCACTGATGCTTTTTTACCAAAGCTATTCTGTTGAAAATTTAATTTTATTTTCAATAATTATCAAATTATTTACGATTACTTTAATGATCATTGAATACCTAAAAAATATGAATTTAAGTATTAACAAAAATAATATTTTAGAAGAAAAAATTTTACAAAATTACAAATGGATATCTATGAATCTTTTGAACATACAAATCTCAAATTTTATAGACAAATACTTGGTAAAAATTTTTTTAGGATTGGATTTGCTCAGTAAATACTCAATACCACAACAACTATCTGGCAAACTTAGTATATTTTCTCAGGGATTTAGTGCTTTTTTGTTACAAAATCTATCTGTTAAGAAAAATCAAAATACTAACTTAATAACTTCAATTTTTTTATTCTTTTACCTTATGCCTATAATTATTTTTTTAGCATTTCCCTTATTTAATAAATTTTTGATATTTTGGCTAGATAATAATTATGAGTTTGAAATTTTTAATTTATTTAAAATATTTGTTATATATGCAGTTTTTTCATCTACATCTCATTTAGTGACTTCAAAATTTGAAGCCAACTTTAAAATTAAAAATAATTTCAAAATAGAATTAATTTGTCTGATACCTTTCGCTATTTTAATATTTATTGCAACAAAAAATAATTTTTCTTTATTAAATATTTCTATAATAATGCTCATTAAAGAAGTATTACTCTTATCTTTAAGATTAAGATTTTTTAGGAGGGAACTGAGGTCTATTCAAAAAAAATACTTTTATAACTTATTTTTAATTATAATTATTTTGTATTCATCTTTTTTTAATTATGTAATTTTTTATTCAATTATTTTAATAATATATTTACCCTTTTTAATAAATGAATTTTATAAATTATATTCTTCGAAAAATTTCTGAAAGTTTAAGTATTTTTTGGATAAACCCTCCAATTAAAAATTTAAATCAAGAAAAAAAAATTTATGAAATAATTAACAAACAATTTGTCAAAATTAATGTTAATAAAAAGGTTTTAAAAGAAACCCATTTGATTTTTAACTATAAAATTAAAAACATAATAAAAAAGAAAAACTTAAAAAATTTACTTAGATACCCCTTTGTTCAAAAAATTTTTTTTGTACACAACAGATTTTTTATTATAAGAGAATTACTTAAATTAAAATTATCAGTTAATTGGAATTTATATAAGAAACTTTTAAAAGAGAATTCAATCTGCAATCCGGTAAGATATTTTTTATATCCGAGTAGTTCTGGAAATAGAATACATCAAATATATCATTTATATATTTTAGAACATAATACAAATGCGCTAATTAAAAATTTTTCTAAAATATTTGAACTTGGTGGTGGTTACGGCTGTCTAGCTAGTATTTTTCAAAAACTAAATAAAAATAATAAAATGTTTTATGAGATTGTAGACACAAAAATAGTTAATTTAGTTCAATTTTATTATCTCAAAATGTTAAATTTTAACGTAGGATTTAATAAAAATTTCAAAATAAAATTAACAAATAATATAAACCAAAAATTTAAAACATACGATCTGTTTGTGGCAAATTGGTCTTTATCTGAAGTGCCGATAAAATATAGAAATAAATTTTTTAATATTATTAAAAACAGTAAATATTTTTTGATATCATTCCAGGAAAATTTCGAGGATATAGATAACTTAAAATATTTTTGTAATTTAAAAAATAAATTAAAAAATAATTTTAAGATTAAAATAATTAGAAATAGACTATATAAAGGTAGTATAATAAAAAAACAAAAACATTTTTATATGGTTGGAGAAAATATGAAATATGTTCAAAAATAGTATTATAGTGAACACTTTTTCAAATAAAAATTTGTTATCATTAATTTGTGTTACTATAGTTTTAAGTTTGTGGGCTGCGATTGATACTCATTTTTTTGATGTAAAACTTAATAATTTTAAAGACTTTGTACAAATTATAAGATCAATAGCTCCTTACACTTTTTTTATTATATTTATAATATTTGTTTTTATTAAAAATATTAAATCAATATTTATAAATTTTTTTTTTAATATCATAATTTTTTTCGTTTTTATAATTCAAATTCCAGGTTTATTTTATAGCTTTAATTCAATTTTAAATTTATTCTTTATCTTGAATTGTTTAATATATTTATATATTTTAAATTATTTTTATCAGGTTAAAAAACTTAATAATCTATTAAGTCTATCTTTTTCAATTTTAGCCGTGGTTTTTCTTTTTTTTGGTACTGGCCTTATGCATTGGTTAATATTTGAAAGTAAAGATTTAAATTTATACGGATCCTGGCCACATGGTTTAGAAAATTTTCAAATATCAGAAAATGTTCCTAGGTCTTCGGGGATGTCAAGAACAAGTATGATTATATTTTTAATTTCTTCTATTCTTATTATTATTAAAAAGAACAAATATTTACCGTCTTTATTGTCAATTTTTTCTTTGATTTTAATTTTTACAACACAATCTAGAATATCAAATTTTTTTATTATTGGATATCTAATATTTTATCATTGTGTATTATGTTTTTTGAAAATAACTGTTAAAGAAAAATTTGTTATATTTTTTATTTCATTTCTAATTCCTATAATTTTTATATCTGGAATTTCCTACTACCAAGTAAGTAAATCTAGTAAGAACAAATTAATCCAAAGTGATACAGAAACAATAATTCAAAAAAGACTAAATAGGCCAATAGATGATGTTAATGTTGGTTTTGGATCAGGAAGAGGTAAAGACTGGAAAAAAATAATTCAACTGAACAAAAACTATTTTTTAGGAAATGGTGCTATGGGTGATAGGTACCTAATTAATCAATCAGCTTCAAATTTTTTTGTTTATTCATACTCGAGTGCAGGGCTTGTTGGTTTAGTTCTTGGTATAATATTATATTTCATATCTTTAACTTTAGCTATAAAAAACCTACTTTTAACAAATTTTCAGATTACAAAAAAAAATTATAAAACTATTATTTGTTCTAACATAATATTATATTTACTTTTTAGATGTATAGGAGAAACATCCTTTGGAATATTTGGTATAGACTTTTTAATATTTTTTTGTTGCCTCTACTATTTAATACAAAATTCCAATTATGATCTATATTTAAAAAAATAATTTAATTAAACTAACAGATAAAAATACTCTCTTTAAATGAACTTTAGGGTTGTGAAATAGTCTTGTAAGCCAACCTAAATAAAACTTATCCAAAGTATCATTTATTGGAGCTTGATTTCCAGTTAAAAAACCAATTGCTGCTCCAGTACAAATTATTGGAATTTTGGACCTGAAGTGCTCATTTATTTCCATTGCTAATATCTCTTGTTTTTCACCAGCAATATTTATTAATATATAATCAGGTTTTTTTAATTTAATTAAATTAAATAACTTCAAATCTTTAAAGTTATATTTATAAAAGGGAGCTACGTAACTAAAACTTTTAATATTTCTAGTTCTATAAAAATGTTGGTTTAGTTTTTTTTCATTTAAATTCGGGTCTATAGATAGAATTAATTTTTGAGTAAATATATTTTTTGATAAAAAATCTTTTAGAAATAAATATCCAGAATACTTAGTTATTTTATGTTTTTTAAAAATCCTCAATAAAATACAAAAATAACCACTATCCAAAATTGCAATTTTGGATTTTTTGAGAGCTAAGTAATATTTTTTATTTTTTTTTAATGTAGACAGAGAAGAAGCAGCTGGAGCTACCAGATAACCACCTTTATTTAAAATCAAATTAATTTTTTTAAAAGTGTAATTATAAAATTTGATACTACAGAAAATTATAGTATTATTTTTCATAAACTAATACTTTATAACTATCATTAAACTTTAATATATGAAAAATAAAATTTTATTTTGGGTTACTGACTTTTCAACAAAAAGTGGTGAAGGATTGTTAGCAATACGGTTTATTAACGATTTAAAATCAAATACTAACCTTAAAGTAATAAGAATTGACAATAGAAAATTAATTTCAAAATTCAAAAAGAATACAATTACACATAAATATATTCTTCCAATATTAGGTATTTGGAATTTGTGGTTAGCATATTTCAAAGGATACAAAACTTGTTATGTCAATTATTTACCATTATGGAATTTTTTAATTTTTTTTATATTACCTCCTAAAACTATCTTAGGACCAATAACTGGTACAATTAGCAAACATAGAAGTTTTGTACTGAAAAGAATTTTAGAAATTATCAGCAGATTAATTATAAATATAAGATACAAAAAATGCTTATTTGCAAATAACTTCTACAAGAGTCTATTTACTGGCCATTACCATAATTATATTATTAAAAATTTAAATTTCAAAATTTATAAAAAAAAAAAAATTACTTATGATTTTCTTTTTTATTATAGAAAACAATATGATAAAGAGCTTCAATACCTAAATTTAATTATTAATTTAACTAAGTTAAATTTTAAAATAGCAATAATTGGGGATAAGTTGTTAGATAAGAACGTATCGAATTTTGGATATGTAAATACTAAAAAATTAGAATTAATAATGAAAAAAACAAAATCAGCAATAAATAATAAAGAAAATTTATATAGTTTTTTTGCACAAAAATGTTTGATTAATAATTTATCAGTATTTTATAATGATGAATTTATAAAATATGAAAAACTGAAAATTAAAAATTTTTACCCAATACCTTATAATAATTTAAAGATGGCTATTAACTTAATTTTAAGAAAAAAAAATTTATCAATCCTAAAGAATCAAAATATTAAATTGAATTTTAATAATTACTTTTTTTATGACCCGTAATCTAAATAAATGTGCCTTTTTTGACAGAGATGGCGTCCTAAATAAAGATAAAGGATATATATCAAAAATCGAAGATTTTAAAATTTTTCAGAATGTAGGTGAGGCACTTTATGAATGTAACAAAAATAAGTTTCTAGTTATTATAATAACAAATCAAAGTGGTGTTGGCAGAGGTCTTATTAGTTTATCACAACTTAATAATATTCATTTATTTTTAAAAAAAAAAATAAAAAGACAAAACGCCAAGATAAATGATATTTTCTTTTGTCCCTATCATCCAACTGCCGGAATAGGTAAATATAAAAGAAAAAGTATTGATCGCAAGCCGAGTCCTGGTATGATTGTTAAAGCTATAAAGAAATGGAAAATTGACCCCAATCAAAGTTTTATGATTGGTGATAAAGTAACCGACCGTGTCGCTGCAAAATCATCTGGATTAAAATTTTTTTATAAAAGTAAAAAGATTAATTTGCATAAGCAAATTAAAAAAATAATTAAATATTATAAATAAAATTTATTAAATATAATATAAAACAAACATTTAATACCATCTAAAGTCGTTATTTTTTTTCCTTGCTTTTTAGTTCTTGGTTTAAAGTTTACAGGAACTTCTAAAAAAAAATTCTTTTGATTTGTTAGTTTAATGAATATTTCAAAATCAAGATCAAAACCTTTACGATTTAATTTTATCGATTTTAAAAGATTAGCATTAAAAGCTTTTACTGTGGTGAAAGGATCTGAAATTGATTTATTAAAAATAGCTAATATTAATAAATTTATTAGCTTACCTCCAAATTTACTAAGTAACATAGTTAATTTATTATTTTTATATATTTGGTCTAATTGGTCATCTAAATTCATACATTTTATCATTCTGCTGCCGTAAACTATTTTTGACTGCTCCATCATTATGGGTTGAACAACCTTTTCTATATCACTGACATTATATTCATCATCAGATGGATATATTACAATCACATCACCTTTGCTTTTTCGTATTCCATAATTAATTGCTTCACCCCTACCAACTTTGTTGAGCTGATAGAATTTATACTCTTTGAACTTTTGAATAATCTTACTGCATCCGTCTGTGGATCCTCCATCAACTACTATTACTTCTTTTACAAGATTGAAATCACTGAAGCTGAGTTTCCTTATATCGTTTAAAACTTTGAAAATTGTTCTTTTTTCATTCAAACATGGAATAATAATAGAAACGACAGATTTAGATAAATTATTTATTAAATGAGAGTTGCCACTTAGGTGAAATATTTTTTTAGCTAACCAATTTGGATAATGTAATCCTGCACCTTTTTCCCAGTCTAACAATTGTAAATTAATTTTTGATGAATAATTCAAATAATTTTGTTTATTTAGAAGATTTTTATCATCTTTATCAAATTTATTTACTAAATAATAATCAACTAAATTTTTTTTAATTTTATTTTTTTTATTATTAAAAAAATAGTAAAATTTATTTATTAAGCTCTCAACATTTTCATGTAAAATATCATTGTCAAAAAAAATATTTGTAATTAAAAATTTTTTTGCTCTTGAATTATGTACCAAATCACAGAGCCCTTTTGTCATATAGCTTGGGAATAATGATGAGTGTTGCGTTCCAGGACCGTAAATTATAATATCCGATTTTTTAATTAAATTATACAATTCAGAATTAATAGTAGGATTAATATGTAATTTTTGAAGATAATTTTTTTTTTGTAAAGTATTCTTATTTTTTAATTTTTTATCAAGTTTTAAATTTTTAGACTTTAAGAGATATAAATCTGAAATTTTACTTGGATGTCTTTTTTCTACTAAATCTGCCTCTCCTGTAATTATGTTTCCATTTTCAAGAATAGCATTTAGATATAGGTTTAAACCATTTGTAACATTAAGAACTCTGTGATTTATGTCTAAAAAATTTTCAATATCTTTCAAAGATTTGTTGAAATTTTTGTTGTTTAATAAATAAGATGACGCAATTAGTATATTTCCTAATGAGATGTCAGATAATTTAACTGTATTAAATTTTGTATAAAATTTGTAAAAAGTTTTAAAATATTCTTCTATTTTATTAAATTTATCTACTGATAAGTTATAAATTTTTAATTTCTCTACAATAAGACTATTTTTATTTAAGTATAAAAAGTCTTTAAATTCTCTTTTTGTAAATTTTTTTGGAAATCTGAAATTAAATATATCAAATAAAATATTTCCATTCTGCTTGTTTCTTTCGATTAAATGTAAAAAATTTTTTCTGAAATCTGATGGGCCTAACATTCCAGTTAATAATTTTCTAATCTCACCAGTGGATTTACCATCGTCATAACCATTAACTAAAATAGATAACTTTATGTTTGGTATTTTCTTCAAAAGCTCGATAAATCTAACGTTACCAGAGCCACCTGAAAATAGAGTTATATTAATGTGTTTTTTTAGAAGCATACTGAAACTTAGAAATTTTTAAGAATTTGTAAGGAACCATTTCCATTTTGGTTTGAAAATTTTTTCTAAAAAAATTAATTATTTGCTTTAAAATTTTTATTGGATGAAAAACTAACTTTGTAGATAAAAAAATTAAATATAACAATAATCTTTCTTTATTTAAAGACTTATAATCATCTCTCCAAGTTGGTGTAAAAGTGAGATTTGATAAATTATTTAACTTTGAAAATTGATTAAAAATTCTTGAACCTGGTATTGGCGTTATTATAAATACAGCAATTTCATCAATACCTTTTCTACTTAAATCATAAACCATTTTTCGTGTCTTTTTAATATCGCCTCTAGTTTCCCCAGGAAAACCTAAAATAAAACATGCCTGTCCAAATATTTTAACTTTGTTCATTCTTTTTACTACTTTAAGAGCATGATTATAATCAAATGGTTTATCTATTTGTTTCATAAGTTCTTTTGAACCGCTTTCTGGTGATATTGAAATATACCTACATCCGGCGTCGTACATTTTATTTATAGTATCTAAACTTTTTATACTTTCAACTTTAGTACCCGAAACTATTTTCCAAATAATATTAATTTTTTGATTAATGAATGTATCGCAAATTTCATTGGTTCTTTTTTCGTTTACGGTAGGATTTAGATCTTCAAAATGAAACTCATTAATTTGAAAATTATTTTTTAAATATTTTATTTCATTTACTATGTTAATTGCTGATCGAGCTCTCCATTTTCTCTCATTTGTTTTAGGGACAACACAAAACTTACAGGGGTAAGGGCACCCTCTGGATGTCAGAATTGGTAGGTATCTTTTATTACTTAAAGGTCCATGTGAATATCCAAGGCTCCAATAATTTTCAACTGGAAAATTTTCCCATGCTGGGATTGGCAAATCATCAAGATCATTTACAAAATTTATTTTGTTATTAAAAATCTCTTTAGATATTAAACCTTTCAAAGATTTCAATTTATTTTTATTATTTAAATTAGAAAATAACTCGTAAGAAGTATACTCTAAATCTCCAATAACTAAATAATCACTTCCAAAATCAAAAAATTTTTCTTTAACTACATCAAGCGAATAAGCTGTAACTGCCTGCGAATTTTCTAAGATTATAACTGGTATATTTTTATAATTATTTTTTAAATGTAAAACAATTTTTTTAATTGAATTATGATTTGCAACTTGATTAGCATAAACAAAAAAACATTTAATTTTGTCTAAGTTTGTGAACTTGAGTGTTCTTATATCGTCGCCTAAAATTATTTTATCATCTATAATTTGACTATGCGTAGGATTTTGACCAAATAAATCTCTTACTTCAACATCAATATTTTTTTTTTTAAAAAAAGAAACAACGTAAGCAAGTGCGATTGGCATATAAACAATGCCAGTAGTAAACTTGTCATTCTTCTGAACAGAAAGTTGAGGATTGATAAATATAGCATTCATATTATTTTAGAAACGATATTTTATAATAGTTTTAATTGCCTTAAGTGCATCAAAAAAATTTATTTTTTTACCTTCTTGAACTGTCCTAGGATTATAACTTACAATAACCTCTTCAATTACATAATTATTTTTGATTAATTTTGCAGTAATTTCGTGATCAGCCTCAAAACCGTTTGAAAAAATTTCAAATTTTTTAAAAAAGTCTATTGGATAAAGTTTGTATCCAGTTAGGGGATCAGTAATGAGTTTTTGGTATATAATAAAAAACATTATTACAAACACTATATTTGCTAAATATGGCAATATAGATTGATCTTTGTTTATTCTAGGAAATATATTATATTTTAATGGCAAATACCTAGAGCCATAAACGGATTTGTTTTTATCTTTCCTAAGTTTTTTACACATTGTTATAATATCATTTGGATCATATTCCAAATCCCCATCTTGAATTAAAACAAAGTCACCTTTAGCTATTTTAATACCATTTTGTACCGCTCTTCCCTTTCCATAATTTTTTTGATGAAGTTTAATAATTTCATTATATTGCTCAATGATCGATCCTGTTTTGTCAGTCGACCCATCATTAATTACAATTATCTCTTTTTTAAAATCAACGTTAGAAAGATTTAACTTTAAAAGTTTTTCAATTAATTTTTTTATATTATTTTCTTCATTAAAAGCTGGAACAATAATCGACAATAACATTATTTTAAATCCTTTAAATAATTAACACCTATTGTATCTTTAACCGATTTTGCTCTGATTGTTTTTATATCTCCATGTTTTTTTAAATACACAAATGATTTTAAAAAATCGATTTCTCTAGTTCTTTTTGTTAAAATTTTTTTATGTTTAATTAGTTCTTTCAAAATTTCAAATACCTTTGTTGTATTAAAAACAAAAAAACCACAATCTGAATAACCTTGTTTAATTTTTTTTCCACCCTCTCTTGTTTGAATTATATTTGAAAAATAATTATTTTTAAAATTTACGTAAACGTAAGGATTTTTTTTAATAATCACTGGAAAACACATTAAAGGTTTATGAAATTTAAATTTAGATATAGTTGCATTTATTGTTGTAGTACTCAAGAAAATTTGATCCGCCCAAATAACGACTGTAGAATTAGTTTTTGATTTAGTAAGACCAATTTTGACTGCGTCACCCATGCCCTTTTGTTTTTCTTGAATTAAAATTTTTATTTTAAATTTTTGGTATTTTTTACAGATCTCTTTTAATTTTTTTTGATTTTTTTTATTTATAATAATTATAATTTTATTACTAAATTTTATTATTTTGTTTAAAATATGTTCAATTAAAGTTTTTTTTTTATATTTATAAAAAATTTTACTATCTTTATATTTAAATCTAGAACTTTTACCAGCTGCAGGTATGATAAATGTAAAATCTCTATATTTCATTTTTCTTAAAAATAAATGTAGTTTGACCTACGTTATAAGGAATAGATATTTTGCCTAAAAAATTATTTTTTACTATTTTGTGTACATACTCAAAAAATGAGAAGTATTTCGAAGCTCTGAATAATAAATAATCTAAATTAAGGTACTGATAGTGCGGGAATTTATCCTGTAGATAAAAATTTTTTTTTTTAAATAAGTCTTTTAAAGTTTTTTCAGTAAAATAATAGAGATGTACATTTAAATAGAAAGGCCATTTATTTTTTAAAATTTTGCATGCTAAACTGTCTATTACTGGAACATTTATTATTAAAATACAGTTGTCTTTGGAAATTAAGTTAATTTTATTTAATGTTTTTTGTAAATCTGTAACATGTTCAAGCACATCCCAAAAAGAAATGAAGTCATATTTTTTTTTTATATTAATATTATCAATAGAACCGTTATTTATATTTACTAAATAATTTTTTTTACCATACTCTGTCATCCATTTGCTAGGTTCGTATCCTTCCTCGTGAAATTTAAAAGTTTGTAAAACTTTTAAAAATATACCTGAAGCGCAACCTACGTCCAAAAATTTTTTTTTCTCATAATTTTTAATGTTATTTCTTTCTATAATTTTGGTTAAACTTTTATAAAAAGTTTTATATCTTTGATTATCTTGACTAATATGCTCTTGGTCTAAATTTTCTGTATAAGATTTATATATAATTTTTGATTTAATACGTGGATTAAGAAATACTAATCCACATTTTTTACATTGTGATAATTGATCTATTAAAAGTTCATCTCCAGAAGATTTGTAAATTTTTAATAGATCCTCATAATTTTTAATTTTTTCATAATTAGATTTTCTTAATATTTTTAACTCTGAACAACCACAACCTGGACAATTGATCTTCTCAAGATATTCATTTATGTTAAATTTCATTAAAAAATTGTATAAATATATTTCTTCTAAATGCCTAGGATATTAAACAAAAAAAACATCTCTATAATTATTTTAGTAATAATTACCCTTTATTTATCAGGCTTTTTTCTTAATTTATTTAAATTATTTAAATATGATTACGATCAAAGAATGAATTTAGTATATGAGATCTGTGGTAAAGAAAGCTATGGTTTTATAAACCAAATTCATAAGGAGAATAATTTTAATAAAAATGTCAAAATTTTAAATCCAAACCCAAATTTTTCATTTAATAACAGTAATTGGTTTAAACATAAAATAAACAAGAAATTTTATAGTGACCGTTTAATTTTAATAAATGAAAATGATAATTTAGAAAAAATTAGTAGAGATAAATATATACTGACTTTTAATAAGAAAAATCTTGGATTATTTAAAATAGTTCGAAAAAATCGTAATTGTTATTATTTAAAAAAATATGATTGAATTTACAAATATATTAATAATTTTATTTTTAAATTTGTTTATTTTTTACATACCAAGCTTAATAGAAATATCTAACTTGAAAAAAATTAATATTTTAAAAATTAAAGTCTGTTTTAACTTAATTTTATTTTTAAATTTATTTTTAATATTATCTTTTTTTAAAATAAATTTTGATTATTTATTATATACAATTCTTTCTCTTAATTTAATTCAACTCATTATTTTTATAAAACATATAAAACCTAATAAAGACATAAGATATTTTTACTATTTTTTGATGCTAATAGGTATCGTGCTATCAATAAACTTATCAGTAAATTTAAAACTTGAATGGGATGCGTCAGTTAATTGGATATTTAAAACTTTAAATTTTTATAACGGTTTTGCATTTGACAATTTAAAAAATGTTCCTGGTGTTACAGCTTATCCTCACCTTGGTTCCTATGTTTGGGCTTTTTTTTGGGATATTGGTATGTTTAATAAAGAATATACTGGAAGAATATTTTTTTTAATTTTATTTATTTTTTCAATAATTTTAAACTCATTTAATCCTAAGAACAATATTTTATGGAATTTTTTTATTATTCTAATTTTAACAACTATCTTTTTTGACCAGAATGCATTTACTGGATATCAAGAAGGCTTTATGTTTAGCTTAATAGCAATATTATTTTTTTTAATTAATAAAATTAAAAAAGAAAAAAAAATAAATTATAAATTTATTATCTTATTACTTTTAAATTTTAACCTTTTACTTTGGGTAAAAAATGAAGGATATATCTGGTCAATATTAAT
>CESP01039370.1_pt1 | contig 21198 bp, 23 predicted proteins | sample 531211 | NCBI WGS metagenome assembly CESP01 (sample SAMEA2622074, study PRJEB7988) | marine metagenome | biome: marine biome (ENVO:00000447); feature: surface water layer (ENVO:00002042); material: "saline water (ENVO:00002010), including plankton (ENVO:xxxxxxxx)" | depth 5 m | reverse complement strand
GCTTGCCATTCAGCATGTTCGACAGTGGCAGGTTTTGGCTCTTTGTTCTCCAAATAATAAGACTCTCTGTAAACGAACATCACAACATCCGCATCTTGCTCTATAGAGCCAGATTCTCTTAAGTCAGATAATTGCGGTTTTTTATTATCTCTTTGTTCAACTTGTCTCGAAAGTTGGGAAAGTGCTACTACTGGAATAGATAATTCTTTTGCAATAGCCTTAAGACCTTGAGTAATTTCTGAGACTTCTTGGACTCTTCCATCTTTATAATTTAAAGTTCCTCTCATCAATTGAATATAATCAACTATAATCATATCAAGCCCATATATTCTTTTTATTCTTCTCGCTCTATTGCTCATTGCCGCAATAGTAATAGCTGGGGTTTCGTCAATAAATAAAGGTAATTCGGAGATATTTTTTGATGTTTCTAAAAATTTATCGAATTGTTCATTTGAAATTCTACCACGTCTTATATCATTTGATTTAATTCTGGATTGTTCAGCTAAAATTCTTGTAGACAATTGTTCAGAAGACATTTCTAAAGAAAAAAAAGCTATTGAAGACTTTCTTCCACTATCTTGTAATTTTTTAGCAGCATTAAATGCAATGTTAGTTGCCAAAGCAGTTTTACCCATTCCAGGTCTACCTGCAATTATTATAAGATCTGATTTGTGTAATCCTCCAAGCCTATCATCCAAATCTCTTAATCCAGTTGGAACACCAACGATACCTTCTTCATTTTTATAAGCTGCTGATGCCATATCGATTGTTTGTTTCATTGCCTCATCAAATTTAATTAGTGAGGAATTAAAAGAACCTTTTTCAGCCAAATCAAATAAAAGTTTTTCAGAATTTTCTATAATAGTTTGACCATTAATATTTAGGTCGTTTACTTTTGCTGTATCAATTGTTTGTTCAGAAATTTTTATTAATTCTCTTCTAACAAACATATCATATATAATCTTAGAATATTCAGTTGCCTGTCTAGTAGATGTTGAGAATTTCGTAACTTTAATCAAATATTCTGGCACATTTAGATCATCTTTTTCATCTTCAAAATAATTTTTTAATGTAATCGGATTAGCAAGCATTCCTCTATAAATAAGTTTCTCCATGGCAGAAAATATTTTTTGATGCATAGGATCGTAAAAGTTATTGCTTGAAATTATAGTATTTATTTCGTCAAAAATTTCATTTGTGACAAGTATAGATCCTATCACCGCTTGTTCAGCTTCTATATTATTTGGTAATTCTTTAAATTTATCTTTGACAACATTAAAAATGTTATTTTCCATAACTAACGTTACAAGAAAAACAAATACATAAAAATTAAAAAAAAAGCTGGGGAAAAAATTGTATAATTATTGAATACTTTCCTCTGACTGGACGTTAATAAATATTTCTGCATCAACTTCAGAGTGTAAAAATATTTTGACTTTAAATTTACCTAACGATTTTATTTCATATATTGGTTGTATCATTGAGGGCTTGATATCTATCTTATTCTTATCATAAATTAATTTTGAAATTTCTGTAGGTTTAACCGATCCATAAAGCTCATTATTCTCAGTACTCAATTTTTTAACAATAAATTCTTTTTTATCGATTTTTTCTAAAATTTTTATTGCTGATTTCTTTTTTTCATTGTCTTTTTTTGAAAGATCATTTTTTATCTTTTGGACTTGAGCAATATTTTCTTTTGAGGCATATAAGGCTTTTTTGTTAGCTATTAAAAAGTTTCTACCAAATCCTCTTTTAACATCAATTACCTCGCCTATAGACCCAACTTTTTTAAGATTTTCTAAAAGGATAACTTTCATTCTATATTAAAGCTAAATTTCTAGCCCTTTTTATTGATAATGATAGTTCTCTCTGTTTTTTTTGACTAACATTTGTAATTCTAGATGGCAAAATTTTACCATTTTCAGACACATATCTTTTTAATAGTTTTATATTCTTATAATCTATTTTAGGGGCACCTTTAACAGATAATGGGCAATTTTTTTTAAACTTGTATTTATTTGGTTGAAAAATACTTAGTTTTGCAAAATTACTTTGTGAATTTCTTCTATTTGCTTTTTGTCTTTTAGGCATATCTATTTTTTCATATCCTCTTTTTTGCCAATTTCATCTTTTTTTGAAAAGAAATTTGTATTTAAATCAAATTTTTTTACTTTAACAGTTAGACACCTTAATAATTTTTTATCTAATAATTCACTTTTTTCTAATTCGTTTATGATTTTTCCATTACCTTTTAATTTAAAATGAATATAGCTGCCTTTTTTATTTTTTTTGATGAGATATGAAAGATTAATCAGTCCCCAATTTTCTGTTTTAACAATCTCACCATCATTTTTTTCCACAATTTTCGAATATTTTTCTGTTAATTGCTTGATTTCACTTGGTGAAGTATCTTGTCTTGCTATAATAGTGTGCTCGTATAGATTCATTTAATTTATTTAATAAAAAATGAGGATATACTATTATAAATCTTCAATTACAATAGTAAAAAGGGCAAAAAAATAGGTTTTTTTTATATGTTTTCTGTAATTTTTCCAGGTCAAGGTTCACAAGTTATCGGAATGGGAAAAGAGTTTTACGATAAGTTTCAATTAGTTAAAGATTTATATAACAAGGCTGATGAAGTTTTAGGAATACCTTTGACAAAAATGATTTTAGAAGGACCAAAAGATAAATTAGATCTTACAATAAATACGCAACCAGCAATATTTCTTGTCAGTTACTCTATATTCTCTGTAGCTACAAAAGAGTATAATGTTAAATTAGGAAAAGCAAAATATTTTGCTGGGCACTCACTAGGTGAGTATTCAGCTTTATCATCTGCTGGTTACTTAAATTTTTCTGACACAATTAAACTTTTGCACACTAGGGGTAATGCAATGCAAAATGCTGTGAGTGAGGGCGAGGGAGGAATGCTTGCAATTCTGGGATCTCAAATAAAAACTATAGAAAGAATCTTGGAGGATAATAAAGATAAGATAAATGTCCAGATAGCTAATGATAATTCAGAAGTTCAGATTGTGATTAGTGGAAAAAATAAAGATTTAATAGAGTTGACAGATATCTTAAAATTAAAAAAAATAAAAAACATCAAACTACCTGTGAGTGCACCTTTTCATTGTAACTTAATGTGTAAAGCTACCAAGATAATGGAAGAACAAATAAAAAAAATAAAATTTGAAGACTCAAGTATGAAATTAATATCTAATGTAACAGCTGAAGAGATATCACATAAAGAGGAATTGAAAAAGTTATTAGTAGATCAAATTGAGAACAGAGTAAGATGGAGAGAAAGTATAATAAATATGATTGATAACGGTGTTAATCATTTTATAGAGATAGGTCCTGGAAAAGTACTTTCTGGACTTGTTAAAAGAATAAATAAAGATGTAAAAATTGATACAATTAATAGTGAGAGTGATATAAATAATCTTAAAATATGAAAGATCTGAATAATAAAAAAATTATTGTTACTGGTGCAACAGGTGGGATTGGTAGATCAATTGTTAAAAGTTTGAGCGAAAACGGAGCACTGGTGCTTGCAACAGGTACAAAAAATGAAAAACTTGATAAATTAAAAGCAGAATTTAGAAATATTGAGATACTTAAATTTGATATCTCTGATAACGCTAAAGTTGAAGAATTTATTGAAAATGCTTTTAATAAACTTGGTGGAAATTTAGATTGTTTGGTCAATAATGCGGGTGTTACACAAGATAACTTAGCAATAAGAATGAATTTAGATGAGTGGAAAAAAGTTATAGATATTAATCTGACCTCTACATTTTTATTAAGTAAATTTGGAGTTAAAAAAATGTTAAAGAATAAATCTGGCAAGATTATAAATATAACTTCTGTTGTTGGTCACACTGGCAATCTAGGTCAAACTAACTATACTGCATCGAAAGCAGGTATTATTGCAATGTCAAAAAGCCTTGCAATTGAATATGCAAAAAAGAATATTAATGTTAATTGCATCTCTCCAGGTTTTATACAAACTAGTATGACTGAAAAAATTGACTCCAAATTCAAAGAAATTATAATTTCAAAAATACCGTCTGCTAGATTAGGAGATCCACAGGATGTTGCAAATGCTGTTCTTTTTTTAGCCTCTTCTCAATCAGATTATATTAATGGTGAAACTCTACATGTTAATGGAGGCCTGTATATGGCTTGACAAAACAAGTAATTAAACTAATAAGAATTTAAACTAAATAAATAAGGATTATTATGTCAGATGATATTTCAAGCAAAGTAAAAAAAATAGTAGCTGATCATCTTGGAATTGACGAAGCTAAGGTCACAGAGGACTCAAGTTTCATAGATGATTTGGGCGCTGATAGCTTAGACACTGTTGAATTGGTAATGGCTTTCGAGGAAGAATTCGGTTCAGAAATTTCTGATACTGAGGCTGAAAAAATATTAACAGTCGGTGATGCAGTCAAGTTTATAGAAAGTAAAAGTAATTAAAAAGTTTTAATGCCTCAAAACAAATGTGGGATTATGGTTATTTTATCATCCCCGTCTGGAGCAGGCAAAACAACCTTGGTTAAATTACTTTCAGAAAAAAATAATTTTTTTATTTCTACTTCACACACTACTAGGAAACCCCGACCAAATGAGACTGATGGTAAAGATTATTTTTTTGTTAGTGACAAAGAATTTAAAAGATTAATTAAAAATGATGAATTCTTGGAATACGCTATGGTTTTCAAAAATTTTTATGGCACCTCAAGAACCCCAGTAATCCAAAATTTGGAAAAGAATAAAAATGTACTTTTTGATATTGATTGGCAAGGGGCGGATCAAATAAAGAATAAAAAATTAAATTATAAATTAATTACTTTTTTTATATTACCCCCTAGTAAAAAAGTTTTATTTAAAAGACTTTCTAATAGAGACATGAAAGATAAGTTAATAGCTGAAGAAAGAATGAAGCAATTTGATAGAGATGTTCTTCATTGGATAAATTATGACTACGTTGTAATTAATGATAGTTTAGAGGAATGTTTTTTAAAAATACAAACATTAATAAACGCTGAAATTAACAACGGATCTAAAGATTATGATATAGATTTCGTAAAAAAACATATTGAAAATTTAATTTCTTAAGTTTTCAAATTCTTTTGCAATTAAATAATAATCTTCATAATTCAAATTTTGCGGTCTAAGATTTAGATCTATTTGAAGTTTTTCTGCAACTAGACTAGCATTACTAAACAAAAGATTAAATGACTTTTTTATTTTTTTTCTTTTTTGGTTAAAGAATATTCTCGTTATTTTTTCAATTGTTTTTGGACTATCCAATTTAAAAAATTTTTCTTTTGGTGTAAAAATTAATAGAGAGCTATCAACTCTGGGCTTAGGCTTAAAAGAGTTTGGCTTAATATCAATTATCTTCTTTATATTTAGTCTCCAATTACACATTATCGAAAGTCTTCCATAAGTTGAGGTATTAAATTTACTAATTATTCTATCCGCAACTTCTTTTTGAAACATAAGTATTAATTTTTCAAACCATACTTTACTGCCAAGATTTAAAATCCATTTTATTAAAATTTCAGTTGAAATGTTGTATGGCAGATTTCCAAATACTACCAACTTTTCTTTGGATAAAAAGTTTTCATTTACTTTTAAGACATCTTTATTAATAAATGTAATATTTTCTGTATATTCTTTTTTTAGTAAATCTAATAACTTAGTATCTTTTTCAATTAACAAAATTTGTTTTGGTTTTTTTCTAATAATTTCTTTTGTCAGATTTCCAGTACCAGGTCCGATTTCTAAAATATTTTTATTTTCAATTTTTGTACAATCTGTAATTATCTTTATAATATTTTTGTCAAACAAAAAATTTTGCCCAAGACTTTTTTTTGCAATAATTTTCACTTAACTATATCTAAAAATTTGATAGATTCTAAAAGACTTTGAGGATTAGATTTATTTTTACCAATCATTGCATGATTAGGACCGTGGTCTGGTGATATTCTAAGAAATGGAAGGCCTAAAGTAATATTAATAGCATTGAAACCTTTTAAAGCTTTTAAAGGAGCAAGCACCTGGTCATGATACATGCCAATCACCACATCAAATTTTTTATAATTTTGTTCAAGAAATATCGTATCAGCGGGAAAAGGACCAAATACTTTTATTTTCTTTTTTTTTAAGATTTTAATTGCTGGTTCAATGATATTTATTTCTTCATTTTTACTCAAAAAATTTTCACAATGAGGATTTAAACCTGTTATTGCAATGTTAGGTTTTTTAAAAAATTTATTTTTGAAAAAATTTGATATTAAAATAGATTTAAGAATTATATCTTTTTTTTTTATTTCCTTTGAAACTTTTCTGATAGGTAAATGAGTTGTGATAGGAGAAACTGAAAGTGATTTATTATAAATTAGCATTGCATAATTTTTTCTTACACCAAGTCTAGATGATATATATTCTGTTACACCCCTGTATTTTCCCATGAGAAAAAATTCTTTGGAAATAGGTCCATTTATAAGACCACTAACTCTGTTTTTTTTAATAATATTAAGGGCTTTATCGAAACATCTTTTAATGTATTTTTTAGATTTAAGAGAAATTTTTTCAAAAGGTTGATTAAAATTGTAATCTACATTTACAATATTAACTTGATTATTTTTAAGATTTTTTAGTCGATTAGCATCTAATTTGAGTAAGTTAAGTTTCAAATTAAAACCTAATTTTTTTAATTGAGACTCAATTAAATCAATTGATCCAATTAAGATAATTGGTTTTTTATTTTTATATTTATTATAAGACTTTGCAAATAATTCTGTAAAAATACTATTTGGCTCTCCACAGATAATTATTATTGGTTTATAATTCATTGATTTGAGAATTTAATTTTATTTTATTGTAATAAATTAATGAAAAATTTTCGTATTGTCTTTTTCTTTCAATTTCAACCATTTTTTTAATTATTTCGTTTTCATCCAATTTTAAATCAACCAGTTTCTTTTCATTAATTTTTATAATCATAAAATTGTTCCCTACGTTTATAGTATTAGTATACTCACCAGAATTGATTTTTTTTAATTCATCTTTAACTAACTGAGATAACTGGTTTTCATTTACTTTTCCTATGTTACCACCAAAATTTGCAGTATCGGAAATACTAAATTTATTAGCAGCAGTTTCAAAGCTGATGTTTTCAATGGTTTTTTTAATCTGTTCTTTTTTTAAAACTAATTCTTCTTTATTCTTAGCTGAAAAAACTATTTCTGATAAATCATATTCAATGAGATTTTTATAATTTATTTTTTCATCTAAAACTTTTTTTCTAATTTTATCCTCATCAACCATAATTTGACTATTAAATTTTTCAGCTATTAGTTGGTTCCACATAATCTCAATTTTCAATTTTTTTTCTACATCTGCTAGTGAAAAATCAAATGTTGCAAGATATTTTTGAAAATCCGAAACAGTTTGAAAATTCAGTCTTTTATAAACATTTTTAATTACACCTTCCATTAATTCATCTCTATCAAAATTTTCAACTTTTATGTATTTTTCTATTTCATCTTTCTTTATATTTTCTCTTATTAAAGACTCTTTAGCAATATTCATAATTTCAGCTTTTGAAATTTTATCTAAATCTTTATTTAAAAATTTAAGATAATTATATTCATTAATAATATCTTTATTTGTAATTATTGAGTCATTAATCTTAAGAACAATCTTAAATTCTTGTGATGCATTTAAATTATCAAGAGGTATTGAAAAAATAAAAAAAAAGAGTGTAAAGGTTATAAAGATTTTGTTAAAAATTCTTCTCATCAATCGATTTTAGGTATATTTAAAGTATTATCAAAAGGCATAATAGTTACAGAGAAAGAAATACTTTCTTCTGGTTCTAAATCCCCATCTCTATAATAATCTTTGTTGTATTCTATGGCAGCGACCAAGCAATCCATCTTATATTGATAAATTAAATCATAATATTCTGTTAAGTCTGTGGTTCTATTTTTTCTAGTCCTAAATAACAAATTTTTATTATCACTGATTTTTAAAGATGTTTCATTTGATACAAAATGTGTAGTTCCGATTTCATCATGTTCTTCAACGAATTCAAAAGTGCTTATGAAATTATTAATAGTAAATTTGGAGTCAATTTTATGATAAAGAAAATCACTGATATTATTATCAACTAAAAAATTATATTCGAGATCCACAATGTCATTTAATTTAACTTTTGTTTGACCAATTAAATTAGATGTTTTTTGTCCTAAAAAACTATTTCTTGGCAAATCAAAATTTTCGTTTTCCCTAAATGAGGCAGCTAAATTTATACTCAATAATTCATTAGAAAAGTCAGGATTATCATATAATTTAAACTCATTTCCAAATGTCAAAGATTCTCCCCCCTCAACCACTCCTGTTGAGTTGATTCTATCAATTGAATAAATATTAGTATAATCAATCATTCTGTTTTCGTTACTTATATTTTTATTTTCTTGAGGGTTGAATTTTGCGACAATAATTGGAGTTATTGTGCTTGAATACTTTTGACCCTCTTTTTTAAATGGTAATTTTGAATTAAATTGAAAAATACTCCTAAAACTGTTCTCAGATTTATTTTTTAATGTTTTAGAATTTTTTGATTGAGCATTAAAATTTTTAATTAAAAATTCAAAATTATTTATAAATCCCAGTGTATTAATCGAGTCAAACGACTTATATCTTAAATTATTAATAACAACTTTTTCATTAATATTTGTCTCAAATAATTTGTTATAACCAGAGCTTGCTATTTCCATAGTACCATTAAATCCAGTATTTAAAACTTTTGACAAGTTAAAATTTGGAAAAATAAATTCATACTTATCACTATTATTTTCTTTGGTTAAATCCTCATAAACTTCACCATTAATAAAAAATTCTAAATCGTCTCTTGAACCTTTAAATTCAATTTTAGAGTTTAAAGTACTATTTGAGCTTATTATTGGAGAATTAATATCAAAAGTTTTTAAATATTTATCATTTGAAACATTCTGAAATTGGAGATCAATTTTTGAGTAATCAAATAAATCAAAATTTGTTTGTATTGTAGATTTTGAAAAAAAATGCGTTCGAGATGCATTGGTGCTAGAGGCTAAAAAATTATTATTTTTAATACTAGCATCGAAAATATGGTTAGAATTTTTTGAAACTTTACGATACTCACCTTGATAAATATTTTCTTGATTGTCATAGATCCTTGGTGAAAAAGTAAAATCTGTACTTTCACTTAATGCAAAAAAATAAGGTGTCTTCAAATAACTACTTGAATTTTGAGTTGTAATACTTGGTGCCAGAAAACCTGATTGTCTTTTGACAGAAGGGTCAGGATGAAAAAACTTTGGAAAATATATAACGGGTACATCATAGAATCTAAAAGAAGCATTTTTATAATTTATTATCTTATTTTTTTTATCATGGCTTACTTCTTCTGCTCTTAAGCTCCAAGGAGGACAACCATCTCTTTTTTTACAATTTGTATAAATACTTTTTTTTAATACCATATTGTCTTTTTCTAAAACTAGTGATCTCCCTTTAGCTCTAGGAAGGTATTCATATTTAGATAATTTATTGTCCTCATTGATAATTACATCTTTACCTAAAATTCTTTTCTGTTTAAGGTCATAAAATAGTTTTTCTATTTGGTATTGGTTAAGATCTTTATCAATTATGTTTGCATCATTCGCTTTAAGGATATTTTCTTTAAAAGAAAGGGTGAAATCTTTAATTTCAATTTTATTTGAGTCTGAGTCTTCAATAAAGGATTTTTCATTTGAGAAAATTTTTTTCGTTTTTAAATCGTAAGTTATATTAGAAGTATTAAAAAAATAAATATTCTCTATTTCAATTTTGGTTTCTTCAAAAGTTTCAACTATATTTTTTTCTAAATTATAAATAATTTTATTGCTTTTTAGAATAATTCGATTTTTAGTATTTTCAAAAATTACATTTCCTGAGATGGTGTAAATTTTTTCATTTTTAATTTCTAACTTATCTGCATAAATCTTATTATCAAAAATATCTGATATAATAATGTTATCATTAGCAATTATTAAATTTTTATCAATAGTCTCGATATTTGCTGCCTCAAACTTTATTTCATTTGACAATACAGGTGTACAAAAATTAAGTATAAATTTTGTTAAAATAAAAAAAATTATTAATCTATTTTTCATTTATTCTAATTAGATTTGTTATAATGATTAAAGATAAAATTATTTGTGGACCCCAAATAGATGTTAAATATGGGACATCTTTCGTTTCAATTATTGCATTAAAAAAATAATTTATATAATAAATGATTACAGATAAAGCTATCCCTAAAGTAATATTAATAATTTTAGACTTGTTATGTTTAATATTTAGCATCAAAATTGATCCAATACAGACCATTATCGCTAGGTACAAAGGATAAGAGTATAATCTATGTTTATAACCATTAAGCATTTCTGTATTATAACCAAGCATTTCATAATCTTTTTTTAATTCTCCAAGTTTAAATAAATCTAGTGAGGATAAATTGTCGAAAATTGAGAGCATTCTTTCCTCATCAAAATTTGAAAAAAACTCTAATTTTTCATGAGATTTTGAGTAGTTATCAGAATTGACTATTGGATTTTCTAGAATCCATATATTGGTTTTAATATCAACTTTTTTTGAGATAATAACTTTAGTTATGTTGAAATCTTTGTCAAATTGAGAAATAGTGACACCGAACAATTTATCATTTTCAAGTTTATCTGCGTTTATATAATTGATTTTTTCATCAACTTCATCTCTTATCCACAAACCATTACTTGTTACTACAGCAAGATATTTATCATCTTTTGTATATTGATTCTTTAAATCTAAATAAAAAAATTTTAGATTTGAAGAAATGTTATAAAAAAAAACAAGTATGAGTAATCCAAGAAAAAAAGATAATAATGTCAGGATTTGAATTATCTTTAGATTGGTTATACCATTAAGTTTTAATATATTAATTTCCTCTCTGTCAATAATTTCAATAAAGAAAAAAAGAGTTCCGATAAGAAAAATAAATGGAAATATTTCAAATAAAACTGAAGGTGCATTCAGAAGAGTCAAATATAAAGGTAATAATATAAATTCATCACTGTTTTTGAAGAAACTTATTTCCTCAAATAGATTCATTATTATAATAACTGATGTAAAGACTATCGTGACTTTTATTAAGGATAGCAAAAATTTCTTAAAGATATACTTTTTATAATTGTAAATCATATAGATTAATTAAACTTACTTATTTTTTTATTTAAAAAAAAATATTGGATTGAAAAAATTATTAAAGGTAAAAAAATTGAAAGTTTAAAATAAGTAAAATTTCTGGCAGTAATCGACTCCGAAAATTCTGTTAAAATAATTATAAAGATACCTAGTAAAAATATCCAAATTCTTGAATTTCTGTAATTAGAATTTTCTTTAGGATACAACAGCAAAATACATAAGCTTAAGGTCAAAACTGGTAAAAAAAATGGTTTAATTAATCTAGAGAATAATTCTTTTTGCATTTCCTTAATTGCTGGATCATTACAAGTTGTTACTTCATAATAGTAAGTTTTCCCTAATAAAAAATAATTAACATAACAATCTAAAATATTTAAAGTATTCCTTTCTTGAATCTTAAAATCTGTAATTGTTTTTGTTAAATATTTACTAAGGTCAAAGTTTGTGGTTTCAAAATTAAATTCTGTAACACGTCCGTCATTTACATTTATAATCTTACCATCAAATAATCTGAAAATTCTTTCATCTGAATTAATGATAAGTTGACCTCTTTTAGCAAAGATAAATCTTATTTTATCCTTTTCTGTATCTTTAATAAAGATATTTTCATAACTTTCTTTCTCTATTTTGTTTTCTATGTATATTGTTAATTGATCAACAGTATCAATAAATTTTTTTTCACTTATTAAAGATGGAAAAAAATCTATATTAGACTCTTGTAAGTAGACTCTTGATTTGTTTTGAGCCCATGGAACTATTACTGAGCTTAAAAAAATCAAAAAGATAAAAGCTACAAAGGAGTAAATTATTAGATTTTTTATGAATTTTATCTTATGCACTCCATTCATCCAAAATATTTTTAATTCATTATTTTGTTCAAACTTGTTTATTGTGTAAAATATTGATATAAAAAATATAAGAGGAAATAATCTTGATATAATTTTAGGAAAATTTAGAATAGAGTATTTGAAGTAAACGCCCAATCCGTGACCATCTTCGGTTACATAATCCAAAAAGTTAACTGCTTGAATAACCCACACAATCAGACCTAAAGTAGTGATTGCTGATAAAAAAAAATATGTATTATCTATAAAAAATTTTCTAAATATTAATTTTTTGTTGAATTCGATCATTTATAATTTATAAGACTTTTTCTAATACAACCTAAACTACATATTTATAAAAAATGTCAATCAAAATAAAATTAAAATGATCAATCTTTTAAAATAGTTAAATTTATGTCAATACAAATCAATTACAAAAGTGAAAGCATAAAAAAATCTTCTAATAATCTCATTTTATTCGTAGATGAGAAATTTAATACTATCCAAATAAAAAGATATATTCCTAATCATGAGTATTCTTATATAAGTGATTTATTAAAAACTGGAGACCTAACCAAAAAACTACTCGTTTTCGAGCTCAATTCGAAGAGAAAGATTATATTGGTTTCTATTAAAAAAAAAATAAAATTTTCTGATATAGAAAGTTTAGGTGCAGAGCTTTACAGCCTCATCAACTATGGGAAGAATACCAGTTATATACTTAATTCAGACAGTTTACCTGTCAAACAAAAAAACTTACTTGGTTATTTGCTTCATGGAATTAAACTTAAATCTTACGAATTCAAAAAATATAAAACTAAAAAAGAATCAAGACACTTAACGATCAATGTAATTGGAAAATTTAAACCTTATAAATCTATCCAAGTAAGATTCGATGCTTTAGAGAAAGGAACTTATTTCACAAGAGATTTAGTTTCTGAACCTGGAAACATATTACATCCAGATGAATATGCTAAAAGGTTAACTTATCTAAAAAAAGATGGTCTTAAAGTAAATATTTATGATGAAAAAAAATTAAAAAAATTAGGAATGAATTCTTTACTTGGTGTAGGGCAGGGAAGCGTAAGAGGATCTTATTTAGTTACTATAGAGTGGAATGGGGTAAAAAATAATACTAAGCCATTAGCTTTTGTTGGAAAAGGAGTATGTTTTGATACTGGAGGTTATTCCCTTAAACCAGCAAGATTTATGGAAGATATGACATATGATATGGCAGGTTCAGCGACTGTGGTTGGTTTAATGAAAAATTTAGCACTTAGAAAATCAAAAATAAACGCAGTAGGAGTTGTTGGCCTTGTAGAAAATATGGTCAGTGGGAATGCACAAAGGCCAGGAGATATTGTTAAATCTTACAGTGGTAAAACAATAGAAATTTTAAATACAGATGCAGAGGGCAGACTGGTTTTAGCAGATGCTCTTACCTTCACAGAAAAAAAGTATAAACCTAAATTTATAATTGATTTAGCAACTTTAACTGGTGCTATAATAGTTTCTCTAGGTTCAGAGTACGCAGGACTTTTTTCTAACAATGATAAATTGTCTAATGAGCTAATTAATGCTGGTGAAAAAGTAAACGAAAAACTTTGGAGAATGCCTCTACATAAAAATTATGATAAATTAATTGATTCAAAAAATGCTGATATGCAAAATATTAATTATGTTGGTGGAGCAGGCTCCACAACAGCAGCACAATTTTTACAAAGATTTATTCTAAACAAAACACCGTGGGCACATTTAGATATTGCTGGAATGGCATTTTCAAAATATGGAGGTGCTTTAAATTCAGGTGGGGCAACAGGCTATGGTGTAAGATTATTGAATCAGTTAATAGAGGATTATTATGAGTAATATCGAGCAAACTTTATCAATTATAAAGCCTGACGCTGTAGAAAGAAATTTAGAAAATGAGATCAAACAGATGTTCAAAAAAAACGGTTTTTCTATTCTTAAAGAAAAAAAAATTAAGATTGAAAAATTTGAGGCAGAAAAATTTTATAAAGTTCATGAGACAAAGCCATTCTATGATGATCTATGTTCTTATCTTTCCTCAGGACCAATTGTAGCAATGGTTTTAGAAAAAGAAAACGCTATTTTAGCTAACAGAGACCTAATGGGTGCTACCAACCCTAAAGATGCAGAAGAGGGAACAATAAGAAAAAAATATGGAATTTCCATTGATAAAAATTCTGTTCATGGATCTGACAGTGTAGAAAATGCTAAAATTGAGATTAATTTTTTCTTTAAAGTCTAAAAATTTTAATAATAGCCTTAGGATATAATTTGTGCTCTTGAACTAAAATTTTTTTAGCCAGTGATTTTGGTGTTTCATTTTTTAATATTTTTACTTTTTTTTGGAGAATAATCTTTCCCGAATCTAATTTTGAGTTAACAAAATGAACTGTGCACCCAGAGTATATCTCTTTATTTTTTATAACTCTTTTATGAGTATTTAAACCTTTAAATTTAGGAAGAAGCGATGGATGAATATTCAGTATTTTACCTTTAAAATTTTTGATAAACTTTTCGGATAGAATTTTCATAAAACCAGCAAGACAAATCAAGTTGATTTTTTCTTTTTTTAATTCTCTTAAAATTTTTTTTTCAGCCAAAATTTTATTTTCAAAATCAAATATCTTTTTTTTGATCTTATAAATTGAGCCATAACGTAAACCTTTTGATTTAGCATTATTCGAAATTATTAAGTTTACTGATATAGGTGATTTCTTAAGATTTGAAAATTTAATTAAAGCTTTTAAATTACTTCCATTACCTGAAATAAAAACGGCAGTTTTTATTTTTTTACATCCAATTGACAAAGCCATTCAATTTAACTTTATTTTTTCCTCTGGTAATTTTTCCAATAATATATGGTTTAAAATCTTTAGTAAAATATTTTTCGACTAAATTAAATTTTTTTTTGTTTACTATAAGACAAAAACCTACACCACAATTAAATGTTTTTAGCATTTCTTTATCAGATATTCCGTTATTTTTTAACCATTTAAAAATCTTAAAAGTTTTAATACTATTTAAATTTATTTCAGCTTTTAAACTATTAGGAATAATTCTTTTTATATTGTCTGCTAAACCACCACCAGTTATATTTGCACACCCATTGATCAAATTTTTATCAATTAATTTGAGTATCTCTTTAACATAAATCTTTGTCGGTTTTAAAAGTTCTGTTTTTAAGAATTTATTTTTTTTAATATTTATTTTTTTTTTTTTAATTATGTGTCTAATCAAGGAATAACCGTTTGAATGAAGACCACTAGATGGCACAGCCAATATTAAATCATTTTGTTTTATTTTTTTTTTACTTAAGATCTTATCTTCACTTACAACACCAACCGCAAACCCAGCAATATCAAATTTCCCTTTTTCATAGGTATCTGGCATTTCTGCAGTTTCGCCACCAACTAACTCACATTCTGATTGTTTACACCCATTGATGATTCCTTTTATAATTAATTTAAGCTTGGGCAAATTAATCTTATTAATAGAAATATAATCTAAAAAAAGAAGAGGTTTTGCTCCTTGCACAATCAAATCATTTACACTCATTGCAACTAAATCTACTCCAATGGTATCAAATTTGTTTAAAGTATTGGCAATTTCTATTTTAGTTCCAACTCCATCTGTACAGGCAACAATTTTAGGATTTTTTAATTTTGATGGCAAATTTGAGACAGATCCAAATCCTCCAATATTTTTTAACTTTTTATTGCCTTTTTTTTTTGATGAAATATTTGATATGAATTTTACAAATTTTTCAGCAGCATTAGTATCAACGCCACTTTTTTTATATGTAAAAGAGTTTTTATTCATTACTATAGGGTATGAAAATTAATAAAATTAGTAAGTATTATAAAACTATATTTATTTTTTTTATATTTATATTTTTATTATTATTTTTTTTTTCCACAAGTAAAGTTGAGGCTAAAGCCTTCGAGATTAATAACGTTGAAATTTCAAAGCCTTTTAAAATAGAATTTAATAAAAATGAGGTTATAGATGAGGGTTTTAAAGAGGCTTTCAGTAAATTAGTTCTTTTAATTGTTAAATCCTCTGATCAAAAAAAAATTAATAATGTCAAATTAAATGAAATTAAATTCATGATAGAATCTTTCTCCATAAAAGAAGAAAAATTTATTAATGATGTTTATTATCTTAATTTCGGAGTATCATTTAATAAAAAAAAAGTTTTTAAATTTTTAGAAAATAAAAACATTTTTCCTTCGATACCTAATAAGAATAAGATTTTATATTTGCCGATTATTATTGAAGAGAATAAAAAAAACTTATTTATATTCACAAATAACTTAATTTTTAAAGAGTGGAATAATATTAAGGAAAATTATCATTTATTAGATTATGTGTTACCAACAGAAGACCTTGAGGATTTGGAAACAATTAAAAAAAAATATGAATTCATTGAGCAATATGATTTTAAAGAAATTATCAACAAATACTATTTAGATGACGCTATTATTTCACTAATATTCAAAAATAAAAATAAGATAAGAGTTTTGTCTAGAATATCTATTAAGAATGACGTTTTCTTAGAGAATATGTCTTTTACAAATCTTAATTTAAATAATCTACAAGATGTACAAACAATTATTGAAAGCTTAAAAAAAAATTATGAGGATTATTGGAGGGGAATTAATCAAATAAATACCTCAATAAAGTTACCACTCCGAATAAAAGTTGAGAGTTCTAATGATAGTAAAATTGATAATTTTGAGAAAATTCTGAATGAAACAGACTTAATTTATGATTTCTCAATAAATAAATTTGATAAGAATTTCATCATTTATGAGATTATATATAATGGTTTACCTGATTTTTTTCTTAAATCTATGAAGGAAAAAAATTTTACTTTCAATATTCAAAATAAAGATTGGATCTTAAAATGAATAAATTTGATCAAAGAATTATTAAGTTTAATTATGAAAAAAATCTAAAAAAAGATGATTTTTATGTTTCAGAAAGTAATAAGCATATTCTAAAACAAATAGATAATTGGCCTAAATGGGAAAAAAATTTTTTAAATATAAATGGTGAAAATTATTCTGGAAAAACGCATTTGGTAAATATTTTTTTAAAAAAGTTCAAAGGTATCAAATTTGAAGCAAATTTATTAAATGATGAAAATTTAAGAGAAATAAAAACATATCAAAATATAGTTCTTGAGAATTTAAATGAAAATGTAAATGAAAAATTGATTTACACACTTTTAAACATTATTGATCAAGATAATAAATACTTAATTACAACGTCAGTTAAACCAATTGTTGATATTGAATTTTCCTTAAAGGATCTTAAATCAAGAACAAAAAATTTTCTTTTACAAAGTATTAAGAGGCCTGATGATGAATTAGTATTTGCCTTAATACTTAAAAATTTATCGGATCGTCAAATTTTTCTAGAAAAAAAATTGATTGATTTTATTATGAAAAGAATCGATAGATCGTATGGTAAAATATTTGATTTCATATATAAAATTGATGAGATAAGTTTAAAAAAGAAAAAATCAATTGATCTTAAAATAATTAAAAACGCACTAGAGGAATAATTGAACAAATACAGATCCCATCAATGTGATGAATTAAACAAGAACGATGTTGGTAAAACTGTTTCGCTTGCAGGTTGGATTAATAAAAAACGTGATCATGGAAATCTATTATTCATAGATCTAAGAGACAATTATGGTATTACTCAATGTATAATTGATAAAGAAAATATAAATTTTAAACAGTTAGAAAAAATTCAATTAGAAACAGTGGTAAAGATCGAAGGAAAAGTTCTAGATAGGTTATCAGATACGATAAACAAAGAAATTAAAACTGGAGAAATAGAAGTATCAATAAAAAATTTTACCATTTTAGGCAGTTGTAAAGAATTACCAATGCCAATTTTTAGTGATCAAGAGTATTCTGAAGAAATAAGATTAAAGTATAGATTTTTAGATCTTAGAAGGAAAAAAATTCATGAAAATATAATTTTAAGATCAAAAGTAATTTCTTTTATAAGAAATGAGATGAATCAATTAGGATTTTTAGAGTTCCAAACACCTATATTAACCTCTTCAAGTCCCGAGGGAGCTAGAGATTTTCTAGTTCCTAGCAGGTTAAACCCTGGAAAATTTTATGCTCTGCCTCAAGCTCCACAACAATTCAAACAATTAATAATGGTATCGGGTTTTGATAAATATTTTCAAATTGCTCCTTGTTTTAGAGATGAAGATGCTAGGGCTGATAGAAGTCCTGGTGAATTCTATCAATTAGATCTTGAAATGTCATTTGTGGAACAAGAAGACGTGTTTAATGTTGTTGAGAAATTGATGGTGAAAACCTTTGAAAGATTTTCAAAAAATAAATTAATATCAAAAAAATTTCCAAGAATTTCCTATACTGATGCACTGTTAAAATATGGAACCGATAAACCAGATTTAAGAAATCCGCTAGTGATTAAAGATATTACAGAAATTTTCAAAAGAGATGATGTTACTTTTGATATTTTTAAAAATCTTGTTAAATCAGGGTCTAACGTAAGATGTATAGTGACGAAAAATACTAAAGACAAGCCAAGAAATTTTTTTGAAAATATTGATAAATGGGCAAAAGATCAAGGTGCTTCAGGTCTTGCATATTTTACAATTGAGAAAGATAAAGATGTATATGCAAAAGGACCGGTCGGAAAGTTTTTTTCAAAAGAGTCTTTACAAGAAATAATGAAGGAGACTAAAGCAAATGTAGGTGATAGTATTTTTCTAGCTTGTAATAAAAAAATAGAACTAGAGAGAATTACTTCTCTAGCAAGAAATAAGATTGCCGAAGATCTAGATTTAATAGATCAAAATGTTTTTGCGTTTTGTTGGATAGTTGATTATCCAATGTTTGAGAAAGATGAACAAAATAATAAAATCATTTTTAGCCATAATCCGTTTTCAATGCCACAAGGAGAAATAAATAAACTTGATTTTAAAAATCCTCTAAACATATTAGCATATCAATACGATATCGTTTGTAATGGCATTGAACTTTCCTCTGGAGCAATAAGAAATCATATCCCAGAGCTAATGTATAAACTTTTTGCTGTAGTGGGATATGATAAAAAACAAGTTGATGACAAATTTAGTGGGATGATAAATGCCCTAAGTTTTGGAGCACCACCACATGGAGGTATTGCGCCTGGGATTGATAGGATCGTAATGCTTTTAGCTAATGAGAAAAATATAAGAGAAGTTACCATGTTTCCAATGAATCAGAATGCTCAAGATCTAATGATGAATGCACCTTCAGATGTTAAAGAAGATCAATTAAAAGAGCTTAACTTGTCTTTAAAGTTAAAAAAATAATTTATTTTTTTCCCTTAAGACTTATTTTAATATCAGATAAATCTACAAGATTTTTTTTATAATTATTCCTTACAAAACCTTTACTAGTTATATCTTTAACAATTTTAAGAAGTTGGTTTTGATCTTCAGAATTTTGTGTATCCAAATTTGAGCCCTCTGAAAGTCCGATAGCTGGGGTATGAGCTAAATCTTCTCTGTTTTGATAAGAAATAGCCAATTCTCGAAATATATAATCTAGTATAGATGATGCACTTAAAATTCTGTCATTACCATAAACTTTTCCTGAAGGTTCAAACTTAGTGCCAACAAATGCACTTATAAATTCGTCAAGAGGCACTCCATATTGCAAGCCTAGCGAAACTGAGATCGCAAAGTTATTCATTAATGCTTTAACTAATTCACCTTCTTTACTCGTATCAATAAATATTTCACCAATTTTTCCATCCTCATACTCGCCTGTGTGTAAATAAACCTTATGATCACCAATTGTAGCTTTTTGAATATAACCTTTTCTTCTGTCAGGCATACTAAATCTTTTGCTATTACTATCAGATTTTATTGAATTATTTTTAATTATATTTTCTATATCGTTAGAAACTGTTTGTTTCTTATCTGAGCTAATATTAATTTTTTTATTTTCAATGACTTTGTTATTCTTAGGATCAAGACTTTTTGTTTTCCTATTGTCAAGTTTTACGTCTAAAACTTCAAACTTACCGTCTTCTCTTTTTTCAAGATTTTTAAGTTCAGTTTCATTTACATCATCCAAGTAATGATTTACTTTGAAAGTGCATGTATAATATGTTTCAACTAAGTATTTCGCCATTTGACCTCAATTTTATTTTAATTTGATAATTGGTTTAAATTATTTATATACAAATTCAAATTTTAGTCTAATTTAATTTATACAATTTTAAATTGAAATTTAATTATTTTTTAATGTTGACAGTTTTAAAAAAAATTTTTATTTGGTGGAATCAAGATACCCTCGGTACAAGCCTGAAAACTTTTTTTTTTGGAAAATTTGTTGGTCAAGATTCTTTTGGGAATAAATACTACGAGAGTAAAAAAGGTAAAAGATGGGTTATATATTCCAATGAAGTTGAAGCCTCAAAGATACCTGTAGAATGGTATTCTTGGATGCATTTTACACCAAATAAAATAGAGAAAAGTCATGAACTTAAAAAATATGAATGGCAAAAACCCCATCAGCCAAATTTGACTGGAACAGATAGTGCATATTATCCAAACAAAAATAAAGATGCTACTAAAAAAAAATATAAAAGTTGGAAAGATTAAATTATATTTAATTATTTTAATCGCATTCACATATTCCTTGGGCTCAGCTTCAGAATTAGAAGGAAATTTTACAAATATAAAAGTATTGGATAAGATAAGTTCTAAGAATTTATCTATAAAACTTCAAAATGGTAAAGAAATAAAACATAAAGATCTTCTAATTAAAAGTTTAAAATGTAAAAACTCTGAATTCGATGATAATCCAGAAATTACAGCATATATTCAAGTCAAAGATTTAACTAATAAAAATAGAAACGACGTTTTTGTTTTTAATGGTTGGATGTTTTCTTCTAGCCCGTCTCTTGCTCCTTTTGATCATCCTGTTTATGATATATGGCTAGATGGTTGTTATTAAACTATTTTTTCTTTATCTAGCCAACTTACATTAAAATCAGAATT
>CESP01108074.1_pt1 | contig 21217 bp, 20 predicted proteins | sample 531211 | NCBI WGS metagenome assembly CESP01 (sample SAMEA2622074, study PRJEB7988) | marine metagenome | biome: marine biome (ENVO:00000447); feature: surface water layer (ENVO:00002042); material: "saline water (ENVO:00002010), including plankton (ENVO:xxxxxxxx)" | depth 5 m | reverse complement strand
ATTAATTTAAATTAGTTAATAATAAAATAATTAATTTAAATATCATCAATATCAATTTCATCATCATAATTGCCTAATATATTTTCATCTTCTTGTAATGTTTCTTTGGCATTTTTTAATATATCATTTTCCATTTCAATATCTTTTCCCTCAACAAATTCAAAAATATCATCATCCTCTGTTTGTGATTTAATTTCACTGTTTACTCCAATACCTTTAAAGATACTCCAATTAAACGAAATTGTATCTTCTAATCTTGATTTTTCACCTTCATTATATACTTCAAGTAAATCACATTTTTGTATTTTTCCTGCCACAACCGATTCCCAACTTCTTACATCAATTAATAAGTAAGTACCTGGTTTTAATGTATTATCTCTTTTACTTCTTCCTCGAAATTTATTTCGAATAATACATAATCTAGTAGCTTGATCAGCGCAAACAACATGACACATACCATTACCTAACATTTTAGATACACATGCAAATTGTTCATCTGATTGATTTGAATCAGGTAATCTTAATTTGTTGTCTCTTGGTGCGGAAATAACTTTGCGAGCTAGTTTTTTACTTTTATTACCTCCAAAATTTTTAACCATTTTTATTTTAATATTATTATTAAAACAAAAATTATAAATCAATTTTTTATAAAATTAATATTGATATAATTTTTCGTATAAAATAACAAAAGACCAATCAATACCTTTAAAATCTAATAATTGTCCTTTATCATCAACAATAGATACTTTCAATCGTTTTAGGTCTACCGGTCCAAAATAGTTTCTACTGTGAGTTTGAAGTGAACCGCTAAAATCAACATATGGATAGCGATTTTTATCTTTTAAATTAGGTGAAGTTCCTTTTAAAGGAATAACTGCAAATGCATTATTTGTTAGTGGTGGAGAAATTCTAGCATTTTTAATAGTATTATTGGGTGTATTTGTAGATGAATACGTTTTAGAAAATGAAAACAATTCTGCTCGTGTATAATTTCTAGGCTTAGTAGGTAAAACTAATAAATCATTAGACACATTGGTTGGTTTTTCACCTAATATACTTACATAATCATCCACTAATGTACTATCAATTGCAGTTGGATTATCAGTATTTGATGGAATAGGTCTTGTTTGTATTGCAGTAGCAGTATCACCACTCGATTGAACATTAGTATTAATACGATTTTGAAGAAAATCATCAATATAAATCATAACAAATTTTGTGTCTGTTATATCATATAAAGCTTCCGCTTCATATGTAATTGTATTTTCTTCTTCATTAAATAAATATTCTTTATTATATTCCTTGGCTAGGGTTATATTCGTATCATAAGTTAAATGTCTGAATCCTAGTAACCATCCTAATGTGAAATCAAATTTACTATCATTGTGAATAGAAAAAAACCGAATGGACCCTTTTTTAATAACTAGATTTACCATATTATTAACTGGATTATATTTGAATTTGATGTCTATATCTATATCATTACTCATTGTAACATTGTTGGAATTGTCTCCAGAATTGTTTTCTTCAGAATTATTTTCAGTATCTGCTACTGCCTTGCAAATTGGAAAAATTTCTTTTTTATATAATTCAATACTTTCATCAATAGAGTTATTAATTACTTCAATAATTGATTCAATTGTTTCATAAGAATTGGATGGAATAGTAACAGGGATATATTTATTTCTACATACTAATTCTGCAGCAGTGTTTAACACCAATTTACCATTTATATCTCTTTTTAAGTAATCTGTAGGTGGGGTTTCATTAACTGTTAAATCAGTAATATCGTACACAGAAATAAAAAAAACATTATTTTTTTTAGTATATGATATATTATTCCATACTAAAGGTATTTGGACTGAATATAATTTAAATGATATTAAATCACTAATTGGATCGTCTAAATCAATCATAAATGGGTTAGTATTTAACTCCTGTATATTTTTAGGACTATAACTAAATTGTCTGAAACGACTATCAATAATTAACGAATGAGTAGTTGTATTTTTAAGATTAGGATTCATTTGACCTTGTTTTACAGGCTTGATATATTCTGTATCTTTATCTGTTGTTTTTCTAGTAATAATTAATGACTGATTATAATTTTCTTCATCATCATCTTCATTATTTTTATTATTCTCATCATCTTCATCATCCTCATCATCACTATTATAATTGAACAAGTTATTCATTTCATCTTTTTCAGTAAAAAAAGCAATTAATTTTTTTTGAGAATCTATTATTTTTTTTCTTAAATTTTTATTTGATGATTTATTTGATATTTTGTTTAAAAAAGTATCAGTTTTTTTTTGAACAACGCTTAGAGTTAAATCATCAATACTTTCATTAATTTTAAATAATTTAAGTAAATCTTCAATAGTAAAATTACTTATATCTAATGTTTTTGAATCATCTTTTGGTACATATTGATTTTTTGGCATATATTCAACCTTACTTGAATTGCTTGTTGAATCAATGTTTGAACCAGAGTCTGAAACAGCTTTTGATCTAGCTTTTGAACTATTAGCTATCATAGATTTTAATCTATCTTTATTTGATTGATTAGTAACCGAATTGGAACTTTGCAAATCTGCTTGTATTTTCATAATTTGGTCAATTGACATATCTTTTAAATTAGAAATGTTAGGTAAATCCATATATATTTTTTATATTTATTATATTTATAATAATTTAACTATTTTTATCAAATAATAATTCAAAATATTTCGGAAAATATAATACTGATTTACATTTCTGGATAATATAATTAGGTATCCGTTGTATACCTTTTCCCCTTTTTAAATGTCTATAACCTTTAAAACATATTATATCGAAAAATTTCATTATACTTTCATCAAAATCTATTAAATCGTATCTGTCAATTCGCTGAGACACATTATATGTGTATCGATTATAATTTTTTTCACTAAATATATTACTTTTCTTATGATTTATATAATTTTTAATTAGTCCTATACCCTTTATTCTATTTTCATCATTGTGCATTTCTAACACAATAACATTACTATTTACAGGTATATTTTCAGTAATTTTGCATGGAGAATTATAAACTAATTTATTCGTTTTTTCTTTATACAAATAATGTTCTCTCCACGTAGATTCATTAAAACGAGTTACTGTTATATAATAATCCATAATTAATTCTCTCAGAATTTATAAAATATATCAATTTTTTTCATAATCAAATCTATTATATTTATCATTTATTAACTCTATATCAAAATCAAAATGAAAAAAATTATGGAGAGAATTATTATTTATTTCTCTCGGAAAATTAGGTATTTTTGTTATGTTCGGTAATAGTTCAAATATATATTTTTCTAAGTATTTCATTCTATATCTTGTTGCTTTAAATAAAGTTCTACAAAAGGATGTGGAGAGAAAATCAAATAATAATTTATTAGCATGTTCATTAATAATTACATAATTGTCTCTATTTGAAATTCCGTAAATACCCTCTTTATCATTAAAAGGAAATCCATACATTTTATGCGCTAGTACTATTTTCTTAATGTTTGCATATTGTAAAGGAATATTACTATATTGTATTAATAATTCCGGTTCTGTTTTATTTTTTAGTAAACAAGAATGAATATTTATGTATTTCATTATATCATTTTTTTCGCTACTAAGAATAGCTTTTTTAGATGGCATACTTGTTTTTATTATTAATGATGACAAAGAACCATATTTGTTCACAAAAGGTTGTAATATATTAAATATATGAATATATACAAGTGGAATAGGACACAAAAAAGTTAGATTATAATTCACAAAAGATTTTTTTATATATTTATCATAAATCAATATATTTTGGCGAATATCTTTATGTAACATATTCTGAACACATAAACACGATACTGGTGTTTGAGCATTATAAGAAAATATTTTATTTGATTCACTATTGTCATAAGTAATAAGTTTTAATATATTATATTGAAAAAACAAATGATAAATCATGTCTTTATCAGGTTTCATCCATAATGCTGGTATACACATAGCAATATAACCATTTTCATTTAGTATGTTAAATGATTTTCGAATAAAAGATTTCCATATTGCTTTACCATCTTTTTTTTTATCGTCAACTTTTGTTGGTACTTTTATAAGTCCATTATTATTGTAAGGTGGATTACCAATAATTATATCAAATTTATTTTTAAAATTGTATGTAATAAAATCTTGATTAATTATATTGGATTCATTTGTAAATTTTTTTTTTAAATTATCAATATAATAAGAGTTTATTTCAATCATAAATAACATGTTATTTATAATATGTTTTTTTCTGTCTTCTTCATTTTCTATTACTTGAGAAAGGCAATTCATTAATCTATTATATATACATTCAATAAAAATACCATTTCCACATCCTATATCAAGCCATGTAAAATCAGTATTATACCATACGTCCTCTGGCAATAAATCCAGAATTTGTTCGACAAAATATTGCGGTGTAGATACATCACCATATTTTGATTTAAAATCCATTATAATTAAATAATTTTATTTAAACATTATAATTACGTAATATATGGAGTATATAAAAATAAAACATATTTATGATTTTATTTCATTAGTAGTTAATTTAACATTTGTATATGGTGTAGTTGTTATATTTACTGAGAATAATGTATATATTTTATTTGGTTTGTTTCTTACTTATGTAATACAAAAATTCATTAAAATAATGACAAAAGGGTGGAATCCAAAAATATTTAAAAGACCTGATAGTGCACGTGATACGAGTGCTTTAAATACAGGTGGTTATTCAGGAAATAATTCTGGATTTCCTTCAGGGCATACATTTGCGATTTCTTATTTCATATATTATTTAATATTAAATGATAATAGCAGTTTTACCTCTATTGATAGTTTAGTAAAACAAAGTTTAATTTTATTGGTTGCATATGCTAGAGTACGAAAACGAGCACATAGAACAATTCAAGTTATTGCAGGATATTTTTTTGGTTTATTTTTAGCATATGCTATGGTAAATCTTCAAAATTATTCAGTTTTTTTTTGAAATTTACGAACACATTCCCAAATTTTAGATGCTTCTGGTAAACTGTAAACACCACGTTTTTGTGCAATATTTACAAAATTAACTAAAAGATTTAGTGCAACATTTTCATCAGATACATCTACATCCAAAATATTTACTTGGCTTTGTTGAGGAACTTCTTCATTAGTGTTATTTTCTGCTACAGATTCACTAGTAACAGGAGGGTTTACAGGGACTGTTGATTGAGTAATAGAGCTCATTATATACACAATATAGTAATAACTATTTAATATATTTTATTATATATTATATTAAAAATATATTATATAGTTATAAGAATGATGTTTGATTTAGATATAGAACATTATAACAATAAAGAATTGTTAGGTTTACTTTCTATAGATGAAAATAAATTATATGATATCATAGAAATAAATTCAAAATATCAAATACTGGTAAATAATATACAAAAAAGTAACAAATCTAGTGATGAAAAAAATGCAACTTGTAGTTTTTTGGAACAAGTAAAAAATAAATTAATTATTAATTTATCAAATAAATCAAATCCATCAACAATAAATACATTAACTACTGCAGTGAATCCAATTTCATCACAAGTTAATCCATTATATATGTCTTCATCATCAAAAAGTATGAATTTACATGTTGAAAAAATAATAACAATCGACACTAGATTTAGACCTGATTATAACGAGACAGAAAGTAGCAACTTTATATACACATTATCGCAACCAGTAACAAATATAACCAAAATGGATTTAATTTCAGTTGAAATACCACAAGTTTACTGTATTATGTCAGAATATTATCAAAATTCTAGTTTTACGATATTAATAGATGATAATGAATTTATAATAAATTTACCTAATATGTATTTATTTGACCATAATTTTAGTGATTATAGTAATTATGATATGTTGATTAAATTATGTAACTATTATTTTCAAAATCATGAAAATAATTTGATTAAAAATTGTTCATTTTTATTGAAACAATTTGATAATAATGCTAGTGTAATAAAACATGTTGTATTTATATTGGATACAACAGGATTGACACAAGATGAAATACCAAGTAAGGTAGAATTAAATTTTCAAAAAACTTCAAATATTTCTGGTGAAAATAGAGATTTAAGAAGTAAATTAGGATGGATGCTTGGTTTTCGAACTCCAAAAGTATTACTTAAAAAAGATAAAGAACTAAATGAAATTCTTCAACAAGATATTGATATATCAGAAGAGGATTTGTTAAATAAGTTTGCCATAAGGGCAGATGTACCAATACAATTAAGTAGTGCTAAATATATTTATTTGGTAGTAGATGATTTTAATTCAAATAAAGTTGATAATTTTGTTGTAGATGATATTACATTAAAAGGATGTGATACAAACATATCATTAGGTGGAAATGTATTAGCTAAAATATTATTTGATAGTGGTAGTCAGTTTTATACAGTAGAAAGACTAGTAAATACACAAAGGCAATATACTGGACCGGTTGATATTCATAGATTAAAGATATCTTTAATTGATGAATTTGGAAGAGTACTTGATATATCAAAAATAGATTGGTCATTTTCGATTAAACTATCAAATTAATTATTTACCACAAGCTCCACATTGTTTTCTAACTCCTTTAATTCTTGCAATCATATTGGAAAGTGATGGCTTAGATAAAGGTAGTTTTTTCTCCTTATTTAGTGCTAAATTATTTATATTTTTATCCGGTCTAGGTATTCCGTTTTGCTTGGTTTGAAAGTTGATATATATTTTATTCATACTTATAATATTTATAAATAAAATATATTTTTTTTATTATCTAAAAGCAAGTTTTGATTGAGGATGTAATTTTATTTTTGGTCTTGGAATAGTAATTGTATTTGAAGAATTTGTATTTGATACAGTATTTGAGGTTGTAGCAGGTTTTGTAGGAGTAGTTGCAGGTAGAGTTGTATGTTGTGTTAAATTAGAAACTTTATTCGGTAGTGTGTGTGGTTTTGTAAGTGAGTTTGAAGATTTTTTTAGAAATTTTTCTGATTTATTGATTATAATTGTTTTATTTTTTGATTTAAACTGAGAAACAGGTTCAGAAACAGGTTCAGAAAGAGGTTTAGAAACAGGTTCAGAAACAGGTTCAGAAAGAGGTTTAGAAACAGGCTCAGAAACAGGTTGAGAAACAGGTTCAGAAAGAGGTTTAGAAACCGGTTCAGAAACTGGCTTTTTATCTTTTATTTTATTTTCTCTCATTAATATTTTTGTTATTAATTCTTCATTTGTTTTAGTTTTATTAACAACACTTTCTTTTTCAAGCACATTAATTTTAATGTTTGATTTATCTTTATCAATATTTAAATTTTGAATATCTGTTTGTAATTTACGTATTGTTTCTTCTTTGGTTTGAAGATTTAATAAATTTTGGTCTTGAATACATTTATATTTTTCAAATATTTCTTTTTCTATTTTTTCAATAGTTTTTTTCTCAAATTTAATTTTTTCATCTTCATGTTCTTTTATTATTTTATCTAAATCTTCTTTTGATTTTTTTTGAAGTTCTTCTCTCAATTTTTCATTAATTTCTTGCTTTAAATTTTCTTTTATTTTTTCTTTTTCCAATTCAAATTTTTTAATAATATTTAATTCGTTATTTTTGTGTTGTTCTTTTTCCAATTTTAATTTTTTAATAATATCTATTAATTCGCTTTGATTAAAATCATCTGACGAAGATTTCATAGATTGACTACTTAAATTTTCTACTAATTCACTATTATTCTTTGATAAATCACAAACTTCTTTGTATAATTCTTTAATTTTATTTTTTAAAAATCCAATTTCAGTGTGATTTTGTATATTAGGGTCATTTAAGATAAATTTTATATTATCATGTTTGTTATTTTTCTTATGGTTTAATAGCATTTGAACTTCTGATTCTATGGCACGCTGTTTTCTCAATTCCATTTCTAGTGAATTAATATTCATATCATCCATATTAGAACTCATTTATATATTAAAACAAATATTATTTAATTTGAATATAAACTTTTTTTCTTTAATTCTAGTAATCTACGTTCATAAGAACCATGTTTAACATGAACACCTTGTCCACACGCGCTTAATGATCCTGGTCTTAGTGATGTTATAGAATATTTTCTTGAATTGCCTCTTGTTGGTACATTTTTTTTAACACAGCTATTATTTTTTTTGAAATACATTTTACTTGATAAAATATTTGTTTGATGTGAACTATCCATTCTAACCTGTTTATTAATTATTTTCAAATTGTCTTTTTTATAATCGTCTTTATTAATACATTTCATACAATCTCTTGGATTTCTTTCATAATCTTCATGAAAACAATCTTCGTTAGTTTTATCGTCGAAAAATCTATTATTTTGAAATATTGGACAAATTATACTTGGAATTTTTTCTTCATTTGTGATAACAAGATAAGAACTTTCTCTGTATTTTGAAGTAGCAGGTGCATTTATTATATTTCCACCATGAACACCAGCTTTTCCAAGTAAATCTTCATTTATATTATCATTTTCAGTATTTATATATTTACCTTTCGATGTATCATTAATTGCATCAGTCAATATAGTAACATTATCTATTGAACTCATTATATATATTAAATATATTTTTAATAAAATTGATTAATCCTATATATAAATAGAATTTATATTAAATGCCAAGACATACATGTGTCTATTGTAATAAAATATATTCAAGGACTAGTTATTATAAAAGACATGTATTATTATGTGAAATGGTTCATTCATCAAGACAAAATCAAAAAATAAATATAGAAGAAAATAATCAGTTATACTCCTATAATGATTTAATAAATATTATACAAGAATTAAAATATGAATTTGTTAAAATGCAAGACGAATTTCAAAAGATAAAAAGTGCAAGTACATATAAAACATCTAAAACAAAAAAGAAAGGAGAAAAAGTTGAAAAAATAGAACAAAAGGTTGAAGAAATAGAACAAAAAGAAACACCAATTGAATGGCTAAATAAAAATAGAGAATTAATTGATTTAGAAAAATGGGTTGATGAATTAGAGTTTAATGATGATTATTTAAAACTATTTGATGAATACGGATTATATGAATCATTGCACAAATTTTTAGGACATAAAATAAAAATTCCTATTTATAAAATAAATAATAATTTTTATACAATAATATCTAATACTATAACGGAAATATTAAGTGATGAAATAGAAAAATACATCAATAAAATCATTTCAAAAATATGGAATACCTTTCTAGAATGGCAAAATACAAATATTAATAAAATGAAAGTAGACGAATATTTTCAGAAATCATATCATTTGCGGCTTCAAAATATATGTAATAAAAGCAATAAAAATAAATATTTATTGAAAATTAAAGAAGAAATAATAGAAAAAATTCAAATTTAATTTAAATAATCCTTATAGATTATATATGAGTACAAACAAATATGAATTATTTTCTATGGGTTCCAACCAGATAAATGTAGATGGAAATGTAGTCAGTCAAACATCATGGGAAGGTTACTCACAAGATGGAAAAAAAATGAATTTAAATTATTACAATAATGGAGAAGAAGCCAAAATTAGAAATTTAAATTTAAATGATTTTGGATTTTTACTTCGAAATTCTTTAAGAAAAGAAGACAGCGACATAAGTAAAATCAAGAGAAATCTGGATCCATTAAGTGCTGAATTTAAAAGAATATTAAAAAAAAGAAAAAAAAATGACAGTATATCAATACAACGAAGAAAGACAAAAAAAGATAGAAAGAAGAGTAGTAAAGGAAAGTATACAAGACGAAAATCAACCTAATCTTTTTAAATACTCGTCGTAACTCATATTTGCATTTATATCATTTTGACTTATTGTTCTATTAATATTTTGTTTTATATGTTGTATTGCATGTAATATATTGTAATCATTTTCAGAATAACTCCTTTCTCTATGAAATTTTTTATAATTTGATACAGAATCTTTTTCAATAGATGATAAATAATATTTAGAAGCATAAATTAAACGAAAACAATGATTTTCTTCATAAATACAATCAAGGTATATTTTAGAGATATTTCTTATTTCATTTGTACATCTTATCATATTTTTTAATTCGTCTTCTGAAAATACTAAATGAAAAATGCAGATAATTTTTAAATTATTTTTTTTTAAATTTTCTTCAAATGAAAAATAATAATTATGTGCTTCATACTTAAACGCAACATCAAGTAAATTATTTTGTACTGCTGTTAAATTCACTTGACTAGTATCAAAAGAAAAATCAATATTATATACCATTATTAAATAAAAATATTAAATTAATTAAAAAATAAATGGTTTAATATCTAGACAGTAATTAATAGAGTATGTCTTGGAAGAAAGTTGGAGGTATAGATTATTCAAAATTTACAAATAATATTCATAGTAACCTAAGTAATTTTACAAATATTGAAACATTAAAAATAAACAGTAATAATACATCATTACATGTAGGTTCAAATACGTTAAGAATAGGCAATAACACAGGAGAAACAGAACAAATTAATGCTATATGGTATGGTGGCTTAGATTTAGATAATGATTATTCACTATCCGTTGAGCAAGTTCCCAGAACATCAATGGAAGAAAAATATTTTAGAAGTGAGTATTTAACTGAATATATTGATGACAGTTCGCAGTTGACTAAGAAAGAATTATTTATTTATAAAGGTTCAGAAAATTTTGATAGAATTCGTCTAAAGTCTTCGACTATATTATTTGATACGTATGATAAAAATTTTACTATAAATGTACCTGAGGACCGTTACGAAGAAAACATAAGAATGATAATTAATAATGACGGTAATATTGGAATAAATAATTTATATCCTAGAACTAAGTTAGATGTTCATGGTCAACTATTAGCAGGTTACGGTTCAGGTGTTATGGGTAATGGTATTGTTAATTTAAATACAGGAGCTTTTTCTAAATTAGTTATGAATGGATATTATTTCTGTGGTAAGTTGGGAGTAGCATATGATTATTCAGAAGTTGGTAGTACAAATAATAATAGTAAATTAAAAGTTGAAGTTTTTGGTGGAGAATTAAAAGGTACAACAGGAATAGGAACAGATACATATGTCATATGTAATAATTCAATTATTTCAGAAGTAGACAATGATGGTAATACACATTCAGTAATTTTTAAATCATCGAATTGTGGTGGTGTTGGATTATCTAGTTCGGGTGATATATATAATTTATGTATATATAGATGTGAAGATGGAACTGATGATGTTTACATAAAAGTAAACGGTTCTGGCGCAACTATTAGTATTAGAGCATTTTTATTGTCTAATTCAAATTTTTCAATGGAAATGATGCAAGAACAAGAAATTATATTACAATACGAAAGTTCAGATAATAGTATTACACCAGGTAATGATTCAACGAGTCAAAGAACAGCGGTTTATGGTCCAGAAGCAGATTCTAATTATCAACAATCAATAAATAGTATAGAAGATAACATTTTACAATCAAAATTTATAAAATATTTATTAAAAATTGGGATTGTAGAAAGATACGATAGTAAATTTGGTATTGGTTCAGATTTATTTTCATCAAATATGGATTTTGGTACTATAACAGGACCAGTTGATATCAATTTAGATGGAAGTACATATATAAAAGGAAATTTAAGAATAGAAGATCATGCTTATATTGAAAATGATGTAACAATAAATGGAAGATTATTTTTAAATGGTGAAATGAAAATGAATTCAGTGGTTATGAATAATTATCAAATATTAGAAAAGGCATATATTGGTGCTGGTCTTAGATTAAATTCAAATCAGCAAATAGATTATCAAAATAGAGGTAATATAACAGAATATAATCAAAATTATGTAATTTTTGACAATACCAGGTCTTCAAGACCAACAACAACATATGGAATTACACAAATAGATGAATATATTGAAAATGACAATTATCAGTATGATTTTTTAACAATAGGTAAAATCTACGATAATTATAAACAATATTCCGATATTTCTATAAAGCCTATTAGTACAACACGTTCAAATATTGGTATGGGAACAACAACCCCTCAAAATAGTCTAGATATAAATGGTAATCTTTGTGTTGGTGAAAATTATGTAATAAATTGTACCAAAGTACCTAAAAATAGTTTAATTGTTGAAGAAAATGTAGGTATAGGAACAACAGTATTTCCTTCTTCTACTAATAATACATTGCGTGTTTCTGGTTCATGTGCAATAGGTAATGAAATATCAAATATAGTGACACATCAACCTAGCGTAAATGGAATGTTAATTCAGGGTGCTGTAGGTATATCGATTATGGAGCCTCAATCTATATTAGATATTGGTGGTTCTTTATCCTTTGGTGATGGTTCAAAGCAATCATTTGCTGCAACAGAATTAGGTTCTAAAACAAATGGTATATGGAGAAAAATGGGAAAACGGTCAAAGGATAGTGAATCATTTTTATTGAATAATTTAGATTATAAAATAACAAATACAACAACAAGTAAATACGCAGTAGACTGTAATAATAATGGAAGTATAATTTTATGTGGATGTAATAAATCCGTAGTTCATATTTCTAACACAGAAACAAATTCAACTGATTTATACGAAGATATTGGAAGTGTAACTGCTTATTTTTGGTCTGGATTAAAATGGATTATAATGGGAAATACATTAATAGGAGATATAAAAAATGTTGATTCTAATAATACTAGTATAGGAGAACGATTTGGTGAAAGCATTTCTGTATCTGCTAAAGGTCATAATTTATTAATAGGATCTCCTTATTCTTGTAAGGACGATTTAGATTATTGTGGTAAAGTAACTTTATATAATTGGAAAAATGGAAGGTGGCAAGAAATATTTCATTTTTATGGAACAGATAAAAATAGTTATATTGGTAGTAAATGTAAAATATCAAAAAATGGTAAACATATGGTTGTAGCAGGTAAAAATATCAATTATATTTATTATATATTGTTAAATGATGACCTGAGTATAAGTGTAGAAAAAATTCATGAGTTAAAACTAGAAGAAAATAAAGATGGTATATTTGAAAGTGAGATAAATACAAATAACTTTGGCTGTAGTATTGATATTACACGTGAAGGTAAAATAATCTTAGTTGGATCTTGTAATTCCATGTCTCAGGATGTAAATAGTGGATGTGCATATATTTATACAAAGCGATTGAATAAAGATAAAAATATATTAGAATTTGACGAAAATTATTTTGTAAAAATAAATTCACCAGATCCGCAAGAAGGACAATTATTCGGTTGTAGTGTATCAAGTAATAGCTTGGGTACTGTTTTGGCTGTGGGATCATCTAACTATAATAAGAATAATGATGAAAATATTGGATTAGCTGCAATTTATGATATCGATTTTACAATGGTTGAAGAATCTGTAGCAGAATCTTTGAATAAAAATAAAGAAAATTCTAGTATAATTAATATTATAGGAGAATTGATTGGTGATTCTAGTAACGAAAGATTTGGTTCACAGGTAAAATTGAATGGTTCTGGTGAATATTTATCAATATCAAGTTCTGGAGATACAAATATTTATGGTTCTATATCTACATATCATTATGATTCAACTACAAGTTGGTTGAGATTTACCAAAAAATATGTTGAAAGTGATTACACTTTACCTGGATTATCAATTGGTGTAAGTAGTGATTCAACAATATTATGTTATGGTTATGATGGAAAATATATTGATGAAAATACAAATTGTATGGATGTATTGAAGCTTGGGTCATATGAAAATACGTTTACAGCTGAAATTTTAGATATCCAGGATAAAATTGGTATCGGACAAATAGAAGATTTATCGAACCATCCATTAGAAATTGTTACAGATGAATATAGCGATATAATACGTATAAGTGGTAATCATCATCCTATTAGTAAAAATAATGAAGACAAAGAAGTAACCAATATGGATGTTTATGAAGGTGGTATTTTATTTGAAAATGATTTTGGTGGTCATAGTACAGAGTATTTGAGAAATAATGATATGATTTTTACAAATTCATATGGCATGTTTTTATTCAATTATAAAGAAGGGTTTGAAATATGTGAAATAGATAATAATAACTGCAGTTTTTATGCTAGTAAAGGATTTGTTGGAATAAATAATAATAATCCTGAATCACAGTTAGATGTATTTGGTCATCAAAAAATAAGAGATGAAAAATCAAATGTATTAATTTCAACAAATAAAATTAATCCTGATATTCCATTAAAATATGAACATAATATTGCATTAGGACAAAGCCCATTTTATTTATTAAAAACAGGATATAAAAATATTGGTATTGGATATCATTGTGCATATAATGTTGAAACTGGCAATAATAATATTGTAATAGGTGATGAAGCTCTTTATGAATTTGACTGTAAAGAAGGAAATATTGCAATTGGTAAAGATGCTTTAAGAAAATTTACAGATAGTTATTCTACATCTATAGGACATATGTCATTGAGTAAAGATGTATACGGAACTGGAAATACAGCTATTGGTGCATATACTGATATTGATGAAAAAGGTAATTGGCAATATTCAACAGCAATTGGATATAACGCGAAAATAGGAAAATCAAATTCAATAATATTAGGTGATAGTAATGATGAAAATTTATGTGTAGGTATAGGTATTAATGCTCCTGAAAAACGATTACATGTAAATGGAGATAGTGTAATTAGTGGAACATTAAATATAGAAAAAGTTTTATATCCTGAATATGGAATCAATATAATTGACAAATTTATTGTTGATATTGATAATAATTTAACTACAATTACTAATGATTTAAAAGTAGAAAATAATACTACTCTAGAAACATTAGTTGTAAATGGAATTTGTAATCCTAACTCTGGAATTAATATTAATGATAGTGATTGTATAATAGGGTTAGGTGGATATTCTACATTTGGAAAGAAAAATAATAATACGAGTAATAAAAACAATCCACTATTAACAGTAAATGGATTTTTACAAGTAAACAATGATATGGATATAGGAGGAACAATTAATGCAAATACCGTTCAAACAAATTCACTTATTTTTATAGATTTATTTAAACCAAATGGTGGCATTGCTATGTATCCAACTAACAGTACTACTGAACCAGTTTTTGAGGTTAAAAAAGAAACAGGAAATACCTATATCTCAGGAAATCTATCTGTAGATGATATTGCTCAATTTAGTAATGGTTTCAATTGTAATGGAGGAGATGCAACATTTAATAGTGATATAATGCTTCAAGGAGCTTTAACAGGTAAACACAGTGTAATAAAAGATGAATGTGTATATTTTAGTGATAAAGATACATCTGGTAAAATAACGATTGCTAGTGATTTAAATGATAACGCAGAAGGTAGATATAATGGTATAGAAATCACTGGGCGTTCTAGTAAAGTAATATTTACAGAAAACATTGATAAAGTAGCCATTAAAAAAGACTTACAAGTTGATGGTGTACTTAAAGCAACCGATATAGACGGTGGTGGTATAGTACCAAGAGGAGGTATTATTATGTGGTCAGGTTCTGAAACAGAAATACCAACTGGATGGGCATTATGTAATGGAGCAAATCAAACACCTGATTTAAGAGGAAGATTTATTATGGGTGCAACACAAGGAGCAACAATTTCACTCGATACATCTCAATCTGGACAAACAGATAGCTTTAGAAGTAACGAAATTAAAGGTACTTCAAGGGTAGTTGAAGATGCAGTAAATAGAACCGGTGGATTTTCTTCTGTTGGATTAACAGTAGACCAACTAGCATTACATAATCATACAATTAGTGATATAAATCATAGTCATAAAATTAATGCTCAACAACACAGTCATACATTAAATCTAAATCAATTCAATTTGGGAGGATATATCGAAGCTTATGGTATTGAAGCAGGACCAACTCAAGCAAACCAATCACTAACTGGTACAAATCCAATAGCAATTGGGGAAGGTGACCCAACATCATCTTCCTTATTTACATTACGTTCAGTTCAAACCGTTGCACAAGGTTCAAACAACTCTGCACTTGCTATTGGTGTTAAAACTTGGAATAATGTAACAGAACAACCTAACGCTGGTGTCGTAGATTTCGTTTCATTAAAAGTAAATAATACAAGTGATTTAGGAGGAACAGTTACAACTAATGCAGAGTCACCAGCTATATCTCCACAAAGTACAACCAATGAAAGTGCAAATGTAAATTCAACAAATGATACTGGTAAATCAACACGCTTCGATAATAAACCTCCATATTATGTATTAGCATTTATAATGAGAATGTGGAGTTAATTAATATTTATAAAATTGAATATATTAATTTTATAAATAACAAATAATAATAATAATGAATACTTTGACTTATTTGGCAAATAAAAATAAGCATCCTCGGGACGATAGAATACTATTTGATGAACCTACCCACGTATATACGATTGATGGAGATAGTGGATTTACTTCAGTGACAACCTGGAATCATTCTCATTTTGAGAACTTTGACAGTGACAAAATTATTGACAACATGATGAAATCCAAAAAATGGAAAGAAAATAAATATTATGGAATGACCAAAGAAGAAATTAAAAAATCATGGGATAAGAATCGTGATGAAGCAGCAGATGCAGGAACAAAAATGCACTACGATATAGAATGTTATTATAATCAATGTCCAAATAAAAATGACAGTATTGAATATCAATATTTTGAAAAGTTTTTAGAAGATTATCCAGAATTAAATAGCCGTCCATATCGTACAGAATGGACTGTATTTCATGAAGACTGGCGACTTGCTGGTTCTATTGATATGATATTTGAAAATGAAGATGGTACATTGCAAATTTATGATTGGAAGCGATGTAAAGATATTAAAAAAACGAATGGATGGAATACATATGCAAAAACTGAATGTATTGACCATGTTCCTGATACAAATTATTGGCATTATTGTTTACAATTAAATACATATAAGGCAATATTAGAAAGCAAATATGACAAGAAAATAACAGATATGTATTTGGTGTGTTTGCACCCCGATAAAAAAAAATATCAACGCATTGAAGTAGTAAATATGCAAGATGAAATTGAAGTATTAATGGAATACAAAAAAGAATTAATGAAAAAAAAACATCATAAATATGAAAATTAGTTAAAACTTAAATTAAAATTAGTATAAATATAATAATAATGTTCTATGAATACTTACAATTTTTTTTATCTATTTTAACTGGAATAGGTATTTCGTCATTAATTGTAACTTATATATGCTTTTTACCATTAAAATCAGATGAAAAACAGATAACAGATCCATTAATATTATATTTGACAAAATATAAAGATGATTTTGATGAATTTGAAAGTAGAGATTTATCAGAAGAAAGAATTGAGTCTTTAAAAAATACAAAATTATTTGAGTATACACCAATTGGTAATGTAATTATGTATTACGAAGATGAACAATTTAAATATTTTTGCGATAGAAATATATCTTTTGGGTTTTTAGAATCAATAGCTCAAAAATATGTAATGATGTTTGACTGTAAATCAATTTATAAAATTTTTAGTAAAGAAAAACAGGATATATATTTTAATTCAAAAAAAGAAGAAAAAGATGGTGCAAAGAAGAAAAAAAGTGTTTATGCAAACTTTAAAAAATACAATAAAAATAATATTACGAAAATAGATGATGATGAACCATTGCTACAAAATAAATATTTATATATTGGTAAAATAAGAGAATTTTCTTTTTATAAAAAGCCTGAAATAAAAACTAAAAAAATGAATATTCAAGATTTTTTAAACCAAATAAAAAATAAATCAGTAGAAAAAAACCTCTAGATTATATAGTATATATGAGTGACGAAAATAAAGAATTGAAGAACGATACAATTAGTGCTCCATCAAGTAAAATGATTGGACCTGAAAAGTCATTAACTGGTGCAAGTGAATATGATAATTATGCAAATAAATCGAATACAGGATACGATAATTATGTAAAATCTGGAATAGCAGCATTAAATAATTTTCGTAAAGGTAAGCAAGGGTCTGGTGATAAAGTATTGCCATTAGAGGGAGAAGAACCAGATAAACTTACTATGCAAGATGAAACACAACACTCATTTAAAAGATTATTTACATCAACTTATAATTTAGGATTAATATTTGGAAGTATTGGTGTAAAAAAAATAATTGATTATATTGCCAAATTAGCATTAAATACAGATGATTTATCATCTCTTGATAAAGATGAAGCTATAGGTGAATTAACTGAGACCTTGAATAAAGTACAATCTGTAGTAAAAGATGAAAAAACAAAGGAAGCATTTGGAAGAGCATCAAGTGCATTAGGAGAATTAGTTTCTGTATTTATGGAAGAGGCACAAGAACCGTTTATGAAAGTTGGTGAAAGAGCAGTTATTATAGGATTACATTCTTTAACAGTAATGTTTCAACAAGCAATGGGAAGTCTTGAAGATGCTTTTAAATTAGTACCAATACTAGGAGATGGATATATTATATTAGAAAATGTTGTAAGTATGAGTAAATCATCTGCGAATGTAGGTCAAGGTGTTATGAAATATTATAGTGACTTAGCGTCTGCATATAGTGAAATATCTGAAAGCTTAGGTGTAAATTCTGAAGCATCAGAACAAAAAACAAATTTAATGGATGCATTAAAAGATATACAAAAAATTATTAAAGAATCAATGAATGAAGCCATTGAACAAAATGAAGACCTTACTGCACAATATGGTAATACTATTGACAATAAAGACCATAATGCTGCAGTTAGAAAAGACAACGCAATAGTGGAAGCAAAGCAAGAAGAAGAAGCTGAAGAAAATAAAAAAATGAAAGGAGGAAATAATTCCAAGAAAAAAAGAAAAGTTCGTTTCAAAAATACAAGAAAAAATATGAAACTTTAATTTTGTTCTACCATGTAATTAAAAATAATATTTTATTAATATATAATTATTATGTCATTTCGAGAATTTGAAGAATTAGATGAAGGTAAAAAAAGTTTGTTAAATCAAGATTATGCTAGCTTATCAGATGAAAATTTCAAAGAATATTTAAAAAAAGACCTTTGCATATTATTCAACCCCGATTTATTTATAAAAAAATGGAATAATGGAAATGAAAAACAAAAACAAGATTTATTAATAGGTTATGATTATTATTTAAGAAACATGAAACAGGAAAATCCTACCACAACTAATTTTGAAGAAATGTCATACAGAGATGAGCCTGTAGAAATTAAAGGAAAAAAACCTACAACATCATCATTATTTTCAAGCTTTTTTAAAAAAACAGGAGGAAAAAAGAAATCACAAAAAAGGAAAAAAACTAAACGCGTAAGAAAATCAAGAAAAGCAAAAAAATCTACCAAGAGAACACGTTAAAATTATTATATATTAAATAAATAACATATAATAATTAAACTGCACAATCCGTTTGATTCATTACCAATGGACTATTTAAAAATCCATTAAATCCCAGGTTATTTAATGATTCTAATACTTGTTCATCATATAATTTATAAAAACGGTCAACATCTCTAGTTAATACAAATAAAGACAATCCCATATTATCAGATACAATGGAATAATCGTAATAATCATCAACAACTGGACCTAATTCCAATACCCAATAAGGTGCTTCAGGAGTACCTTCTAATTGAACTGTTAAATAACCACAACAATCATCATTTTTATAATATGCACTACCTTTAATACTATCTAATTCATTTTTACTGTTTATTTGCTGATTATAAACAGAAACATTATTTTCATCAACAATTGCATATTCAGCAGTTGAACATCTTCCATTGCCTTGAAATAGTTTATTAAATCTATCTTGGTATACTTCATACCACTTTCCAACATATTTGGTCAAATCTAATTCATCAACTGCTTTATAATCACTAGCAGCAGTTGTTAAAGAGCTAATCAAAAATCCAGTCAAAATAATAATTTTACACCACATTTATATATTAATCAACAATATATCTTTATATGGTTGTATAAAATATTTTACACAAAATTAATTCTATCATATGTATCGTAATATAATTTACATATATCTTCTATTGTACTTTTTATTTCCCCACTATGTCTATCTTGAATTTTTAATTGACATTCTTCGATATTAAAATTAACAACTTTTTGAATACATTTATAAATAATACATTTTGCATTATCTATTTCATAAAATGTATAATTTATGTTTTTAAATTCTAAAATAGAAACTATTTGTTCACTTACAAATTTTAAAAGATGATAAGTAGGGTGATTCATGCTATAAAATAATAATTTATCCTTATAATTATCTCTAATGTAATTTCCAGTATATACAAAATATACATTTTCTTGATTATATTTAATTTTATTTTCTTCATATCTATTTTTGAGCTCTTTAATGCTATCATCAGCTTTATTTTCTAATTCTTTTTTAGATAATAAATCTATATTGTTTATGTATTGATTAATACAATCATTTACTGAAACATTATTTTTATAACAATCTATTATATATTGATGATGATAATGTTCTGGAACAGGTAACATTTCATTTTTAAAAAATGTGTACGTTAAATCACAGTAATAAAAACTAAAGTATAAAGAATCAATTATTATTATTTTACATGTATTTTTGCAATTTTTGATTATATAACTTGTAGATAAATAGTGTTTATCTCTGTAATTATCATTAATTGGTTGAGTTATAATAACATCAGCATTTTTATATTTATTAATCATAAACATTTCATCATTATCTTGCAAAAAACAATCTAAATATTCTACATTATAATCTGTATTTGACCCATTAAACATAACTGCTTTAATACCCCATAATTGACAGTTACCATATAATAATATATTCATAGTATAATATTATATATATATATATTCATTTAAATAATATTAATGTAAATAAAGATAATTATGATGATTTTAAGTTACAAATATCTGAAGTAAATAAAGATAATTATGATGATTTTAAGTTACAAATTTCTAAATTAATACAAGAGTTAAAATAAAATTTAAAAAATATGAATAAATGTGACATAATATATAAGAGATTTTATTCGAATTT
>CESP01015057.1_pt1 | contig 21275 bp, 4 predicted proteins | sample 531211 | NCBI WGS metagenome assembly CESP01 (sample SAMEA2622074, study PRJEB7988) | marine metagenome | biome: marine biome (ENVO:00000447); feature: surface water layer (ENVO:00002042); material: "saline water (ENVO:00002010), including plankton (ENVO:xxxxxxxx)" | depth 5 m | reverse complement strand
CTGGTATGATAATAGTCAGACAAATAAGAAAGCTCAAACTTTCGGTGTAGAAATGGAAAGACATTTTAAGAACTTTCTTTACAAAAAAATTAAAAATAAATATTTAATGAACCCTATCTATACTAGTGATGGGGTTACAGCAGAAATTTTAACCGACTGGCAGCACGCCAATACTACTAATAGGGTTGTAGATGTAGCACCATATGGAGGAGGTAGTATTAGAAGTGGTATAAAGTTATGGGAGTATCTTTTAGGTAGAGGCAATAGTTTTTTAGATTTACAACTCGATTACAGTTGGGTAGAAGAAAGTATACAAATACCACCACAAGAAGAGATTACCAAATATAATATAGATCTAATTTATTTCACAAATTTTGAAGAAAATAATCATAAGGCAAAAACTAAAGATTATCCTAACGCTATGACTCGAGAAAAGGTAGAACATGAAATACAAAAAGCAACTCATGTCGAATTGTATTATTTATTTTATGCTTATACTTTTTTTAGAGATATTAATAACAGCGCGAAATCTACTAGACAAAAATTTGCTGAAAAAGAAGCAATTTTAAATAATTATGAACATTTATTTATAACTAGAAAAGGGGGCAAAAAGTATGATTATAGCGAATCACTTATACACCCTCTTCATATAAATTTTACAGATGCTACTTCAAAAGCTTCTTCAGCTGTTCCAAAATTATATGAACTTATGAAGTTAAGAGGGGACCTTTATCCAGTTCATACTGATAGATTACCTTTCGAATCCAGAGGAATTGGTCAAGTATGTGATATGGCAACGGGAAGAGTAGGACCACCTGTGCCTTTAGGCGATAGAAAACCCATTTATAATAAATCTCATTTTGATTCATATAATGGTAAAAACCACGTGTATGATGATGCATTATTATATCCATTAGAAGTTCATCAGAGAAACGATGTTCAAGAAGAATATATAGATTTAGTAATTAGACAAGAAGTAGAAGATGATCCGCAAATTAAAAATAATATCGATTTTTTAACAGATTTTAATAAAATTTATTCATGTTTATTGAATGATGTGCGAGTTCTATATAAAGAATATATAGCAACTAGTTATAAGTTATCTAGCACAGATATTGTTGATAGAGAAATAGAAAAAGTTTTACAAAATGAAATTTCCACAAAAGATTTGGTTAAATTAAAGTTTTTTCACTTGATGAATTATTTATTATTTATATCTAAAACTGAATGTAAAAAATCTATTGAAGAATTTGATAAACTAAAAGTTCTAGAAGAGTTTTTAACAAAAGGCACCGATAAAAGTATAATGGGAAGAAAAGATGATTTAGCAAATACATTACTAGGAAAAGAAACCGAAAAAGCCATGAAAAGCAGTTACTTAGACGATTTTTTTTCAGGATCGCAGAAGGAAAATTATCATTTATCAGATCACTGGAAAATGTGGGATGATGGATCAAAGTCCAGATTTTATTTAGATTTTACTTCAACAGAAGATCAAAATAAATCTTTGCTTCCAAAACAAGCAAATGAACGTAATGAGTCAAGAATTGAAGCAACTAATATTGTTAGAAGATCTCCATTTTTTAGAGCTTCAAATGTTAATCTACAAAGAGAAATTATTCCAGATCTAGCAGAAAAAGTTCCAAAAAAGAAAACAGATGGCACTTTTATTAAAGGCACTACAGTAAAACAAAAAGCAGGTAAAATATTTTTTAATAAAGCATTTAAAGTAAATAATTCTGCGATTATGAAGGAATATTTTTCAACAAATTTTGACTTTAATAATTTAGACAAACAAATTGATATTTATAATGGTTGGAGACGTAGTAATTTTACTGATTGTAATTGTAAAGCCGAAAAATCAAGACAGTTAAACGACAATGACTTTCCAGAAGACATTACCAAACTAAAAGGAGTTTGTTTAAAAATAAAACCAAGAAAAAAAGCAGAGCAAAAAAAATCTGACGGTGATGGAAGTGTTGCTATGGAGATAGATGATTCTGCTCTAGAGGATATGTTCGTAAAACCAGAAGATGGAAGCATTCTTTATAAGAAGAATGAAAATTATATTAATTTAACGGATGGAGAGGCAAATTTTAATTTTGTGCGTGTTATAATTTTACCTGGATCAACAAAAACAAAATATTCAGTTCGATTAGAATTGATTGTGCCTTTGGAGAACAATAAATATAAGAAAGTAACACCGTTTCTATATACACAAAAAGTGGGGAGCAGAGGACAGACTCTTCAAGAAAAGTTTTTAACTGGAGATAGAAATACTATAATCGAAAATATGAAGAAATATTTTTTAAAATGTGAAAGTTTTGTTCCGACTTATAATTTAATGCAGCCAATTCCATATTTACCTTTAGATTTAAAGTTTATTTATAATTTTTTAAAAAGAGGCGAAAATTCAAAGGATGGAATGAATGAAGATTTTTCTCCATTAGGATATCGTTCTGGAAAATTATCGGATTACAGCCCCGAAGGAAATGAAAAAGAAGAAGAGCAAGAGATATCAAAAGGAGAAGTAGTAGCAGATGACGATGAAGCCAGTCGTATAGCAGCACAAAAAGCAGAGATAGCTGAAGCACTTAATGAAATGGTTACAAAAGTAGAACAAAAATCATTAAATGATAATGAATGTTATAAATTTTGGTCTACATTTGGAACTGAAACTGATGATGAAATAAAGACTAAAATAAATTATGTAAAAAATCAGATTCCAAATGTATTTAAATTATTATACAATTGTATGCTTTTTGATTTTGAGACTGCTGAGTTTAAAGCATTAGGTGTAAATTTTACTGGAAGTAGAACAACAGGTAGATTAAGAAGTGCTGCTTTTTCTAAGGTTAAACAAGGGAAAACATTTATTCAAAAATCGATTGACTATGCAGTAGGAAACTTTATCTCTATAAGAGATAAAGTAAAAGGAAAACAGACTATTACCTATAGACCTTTGAAAAAGGAGGGTGAAAACGAAGTTTCTAATGGAGAAGAAATAACATTTTCAACAAATAACCCCTCTGTAACAGGTGTTTTATCAAATGTTAGACAATATATTGTATATTGTTTATTAACAAATGAAAAATTAAAACAAAATCTAGCGAACAAATTGAAAAAACATAAAGAATTTTTTGATTTAGAAAATAGAAAAGATACTGAGCCTATCGTTATACAAGAATTAATTGATGAGTTATTGAGAGATTTTATTGAAATGTCACAACGAACTATGACTGGTGGAATGCCTAAGGCAACAAAAAAAAAGAGAGGCCCAAGAGCAGCAGCAGGAAACAATCCATATCCGCCTCATACTGGAGATACCAAGAAACATCTGCTTCCATCCCCACGCACTAGAAAACATTTATCGACCAATCCAGGTTTGGAAGTTATTGGTAAACGTATGGAAGTCAATTCCAAATCCAAAGCCAAGACCAAAGCCAAGACCAAAGCCAAGACCAAAGCCAACCCTAAAGCCAAAACCAAAGCCAAAGCCAAAACCAAAGGCAGCCCAAGCAGTATTCCAGTAGCAGCCAACGCCGCATCAAAAACACAAGAACCTGAGTTTTGTGACCCAAATGATGAAGATATTTTACAATTAATAGACGCTCCTATTAAAGAATTGAAATGTAATAATAGATTTGCTACGGTGGGTTTATTATTAAATCATAAAACACAAGGCGATGAAATGCAGTTACATCAAGAAAAAGCTTTTAAAAGATTATTTACACTAGACTGTAATGGTATGGAGGTTTTATATCACGTTTATAGTTATGATGGTGTAATGGGTATAAAAGCATTAAGAAAAGGTGTTAGTTTATTATTTCAAAGCGGTAAAGGTATTCAAATATCTTTAGAGGCGAATACTGCTGGGGATCCAGCTTATCAAAGATTAAATAAATATGATCAGGACCCATTAGTGAATGCACAGACAGGTAGTGAAGATGATGCGACTGAAGATGAAGATTCTGGGGTAATAGATCTAGTAGTAAAAAATCCATCAACTTCCTCAGCATCGCCACTTTTAGAAATTAAAGATTTTACTTCTAAAAATTTTTCCATATTATATGATGACCTTTCTATTACTAGTGATGAAAATCAAACTGAAACACAATTAGCTATAAATTCAGTTTATGATGATTTAATTAATACATATAAAAGAGCAATTAGCTGTTACAGAAATATTTTGTATAAAGTTGAAAATAAATCTGCTAATCCATTTATAAAAAATCAAAATTATGGAAAATTAAATGCGATGTTTAGTGAAATAGATGGAGTTATTGGTATGGCTTCAAGGCAGTCTGTTGCAGATCTACTTCAAGAAGAAAATGAAAAACCAAAATATTTACCTGAAGGTGTACCACCTGCCACAACTATTCCAACTATATTACGGCAGGCTTACCAGCTAAATGTTTTTAGTTTTTATAGTATTAATAATGATATAGATATTAATGAGTTGATAGAAGATAGAATTTATTTACAAAAAACTTTTAAGCTTTTTATAGAAAATCTACCACGCAATACTAGCATGATAGAATCAAATTATCGGTTTCAAAATAAATTTTTTGAAAAAAATAATAAATTTGAAGAAATTTTTAAAAATATTAATGCTTTATTTAAATTGATGACCAAGAAATCTACGAGAGAAAAAAAAAAAGTGTGGTTGATTTATATAAAAATTTTACTTAAATATATTATTATTACAATAACAAATCCAAAAGACGTGAAAAATTTAATAGATAATTATATACCGGAACAGTCAAACCAAGGTGACGCCGTTCCTTCAAGTCCAAATTCAAATTCAGAAGGAACAAGTAATAATAATTCTGTAAAAACGCCCGCAATTGTAAGGACACGAAGTAGTGGTGACACCTCTGAGGGAGATAGCCCCCCAAGAGTAAGAAGCAGTAGCAGAAGTGCTGATGAACTTGGCGAGGAATTTGCAGAATTAGATTTTGGAGAATTTTTAAAATTTCGTTTAGGTAAAATAAGAGATACAGCAAACTATCTATCATCCGTAGCATATGAAGAAGATCAAGTATATTCTATTTTAGAATCATCAATAAGTCTTCCAGCAAAATTAAAAAAAAATAAGAAAGTAAGAGAAGAACTACAAGAACAAAAAACTTCTGTTCAAAATTCTGAAATGGTGCAAGTTTTGGTAAATCGTGGGAAAGAAACATTCAAAGAAATTGATGAATTAGTTAATCGATTACCAGACGAATTATCTTTAAAACAAGAAAATGCTAATTTACAAACACGATTACTACAAATGGAGAGGGAATTACAAACCGCGAAACAAGAAATAGAAATGTTGAAGGATAATGTTCGTCAACACGTCCCGGCCGAAAAACGCCCCCCGGGTTTCCAGTCTGCTGTAAAGAGACCTAGGGATTCTAGTGATTCTAGTGATTCTAGTAATGAACTCTAATAAAAAAATAATTTAAAAACTAATAACTATTTTTAACTTATAATGAAATTAAAAATAGATAACAGGGAGAAAAAGTTGATAAAGCTACTAGAATTATACAAAAAAGAATTTGGTTTAAAAAATATAGAATCAACAGTAGAGAAGTTAGATTTAGGTGATTTTATTATTTGTGACGATGATGGAAATGAAAAACTTATTATAGAACGCAAATCATTAAATGATCTTGCTAGTTCTATTAAGGATGGAAGATATGTAGAACAGTCACATCGTTTAACAGGATACAACATGCATAATCATAACATAATATATTTAATTGAAGGTAATCTATCTACTTGGGTAAATAAATATAAGGTTCAATCAAATACTTTATACACAGCAATTTTTAGTTTAAATTATTACAAAGGGTTTTCAGTAATTAGAACAATTGATATTAACGAAACGGCAGAATACATTTTACGAATGTGTGATAAGTTTCATCGGGAAAAGAAAAAAGTTTCATATTATGAATATGGAGAGAAAAATGGAAAAAAATACGTGGATGTAATAAAAAAAGAGAAAAAGAAAAACATAACTCCAGAAAATATAGGTGAAATTATATTAAGTCAAATACCAGGAGTTAGTTCTCATACGTCAAAAGTAATTATGAAAAAGTATGGTTCGTTGTATGGATTACTATGTGAGTTAGATACAAATCAAAAATGTTTAGATATTTTAAGCTATGAAACAGATAGTGGACAAACTCGTCGTATATCAAAAACTAGTATAAGAAATATAGTTCAATATTTATTATATCAAAAATCGAATGTGATTAATATTGATACAAATAATTTATAACTAATAAGTATAATGGATATAATGAAACTATTTGATAATGAAATAATTAAAACTTTAGCTCATATAATTGGGGTAATATTATTTTTGTATTTTGTATTTGTATTAATGGCTGTAAGTGGAAGAGGATTGGTTAGTGCTGCTGAAAATAATTATGAAAAATTGGATATAATAAACGAAAGAAATGATATGTAATATATTTTATGTTATTAATATATATTATCATGTCTAATAATAATTTTGATAGTGGAGATTTTAGATACACACCACCCATAATTCAAAACACAAATATGGCGGGTCAAAAAAATTTATTAACATATCAAAGTGCTCCTAGAAATACCGAAGAGGCACAAACTACAGCTGGACCTAATGATAATCAGTATTTTAATTTATCATATAGAAGAAGTTTAAATTCATCTATTGGTGGTCCTTATAATAGAAATAAAATTAATCCAATAGGTTTTCAGGTTACACAAAGAGCAGAAGAAAATCCATATTTTTTATTTATGGGTAAATTTGCTACCAATTCTCAGTTAATACAAAATACAGATCCTAATCAAGTAGGACATGTTGATATTTCTGGAATGACTATAAACCAACAACCATCAAATATTTATAATATTCCCGATGTTCCAAAACCATACACATTAATACAATCTAATGAAATAACAGGATTTTATCCTAATGATTATTATAAATCAGGATCACAAAATTCAAATTTTAAGATAGTATATGATGCGTCGGGTTGTCCAGTCAATTGGAGAATTTTTGGACCAATTCAACAAAAAGTGATAGATTTATCAAATGGTGTTTTAAATGCTGGTTTATATGATATTTCGTTAAATGGAGACTTTGATATATCTGACAATCCTATGCATAGAAAAGTAAATGATGTATATTTTGATATTACAAATTTTGATGTTAGTTTTAATCCACAAGTATTAGATCCATCTGGTGCTCCTAGAGCTTTTTATAAGCTTCAGGATAATATTTTTATAAAAAATAATATTAATGTTGGAAATAATATTAATGTTGGAAATGATGTTAATGTTTCTAATAATTTAAATGTAATTGGAAATAGTGACATGTCTGGAAATTTACTTATTCATGGAAATTTATTAGTAAAAGGAGAAAAAACAGAACTTAGAGTAAATATTGTTGATGTAAGTGATAATAATATTAGTTTAAATTCAAATAATGGAAATTGGAATTCATTACCAGCTTCTGGAGGTGGAATCACTATTTTGGATGATGGTCTTATAAATGAACATCAATTTTTTTGGACAGGTGCTCCTGGAACAGAAGGATTTTGGACTACAGGTGTTGCTGATTTATCTACCAATTTTTTATTCGTTGATAATATAGATGTTTCAGAAAACATAATTTTAAATGGCGGAAATATTTACAATATTCCAGATACTCCAGTTGACGTTACAATAAATGGAATTACTTATGATGCTTCTTATTGTCCTGTAAATTGGAATGTTTTTGAAGATTTATCTGCTAATGTTAGTAATCTGGCATTTAATGCTAATAGTATAATAGACTCAGGTTTATTTGATTATAATAATAATGGACAACATATCCTTGTAAATAATCCACAACCTAGAGATGTTAGTGGAATATTTTTTGACACAGAAAGTTTTGATGTAAGTTTTAATACAGCTGGAACTTCAAATACAGCATTTGTAAGTTTAAAACCAGGAACTGGTAGTGGGGGCACCGGGACGGATATATCATTTAATGACTATTTCTTTAAGCAACCAGGTATGCCGTTAGACTGTAGTTGTGTATTAATATTAAGTCCTCTGAAAATTCAAATAAAATTTGATAAGCCATTCAATAGATTAAGTGGAACTACAAATCAAAAACAAGGTTATAGATATTTTTATAAAGAAAATCAATTAACAAATAATTTTGTTGAAAACTGGTTACCAGAATTTACTGAATTAGTATTAGATATTTCTGGTGGACCTAATAATAGACAGTTTTGCAAGGATGCTGATGGTAATTTTGTTCATGATAATGGAGTAACAGGTTCGTCAAAAGCATATGCACTTTTGAGTTCTAATAATACAGTTATTGATTTGATAGGAAATAATACTAATAATAATTCTATAACAGATCAGTGGAATTCAGGTAATAATAATTATAGCGTTCCGAATGGTTTAACTACAACAATAACAAATGGATTTACAGCTTCAAATAATAGTGCTCCATATGCTGGTGGGTCTGGTGGAATAAATGAAATAAAAACATCACATACTTATGATATAGCATTATATTACAGAAACAATTCTTTAATAAAAACCGATGTCTCACAAAATGATTTATATTACAATAATCATAATGTATGTCTTTTTAAAAAAATAGTCTATGGACAACCTGGACTACTTCCAGCGGCACTAGGTCAATTAAGATTTTGGAATATTGGTTCTAGAACATATTTTGGTGGAGAAGGTCCGGCTAGTAAGGACATAACACTAAGTATTCCGTGGAATAATACATCAATAGTATCTGTTGGCTATGATTGTTCTCTTAATTTTACTAGTAATTCTGGAGCCACACCAGGACAACAAAGAGTTCAAGTCGAAGGAATAAATGCGTTAGACCTTTCTTATAATAATATGGATATTTCCTATAATTTAGATACAACACAATCAACCCCATATCCTCCAAAAAATTTGACAGGAACACCAGACACAAGACAGTTTTGGCCTCTTACATCTACTAGTGTCAATAATGGAACACCACCACCTGCTTATGATTATATTAAAATTATTGATGAATTATCAGGAGTTCCAGCTGGAAGTGGAAAACAACATCCAGAATATAAATATGAAGGAACAAATTATAATGGATTAAATAACACATTACCTTTAACTCAACGTAGTGGAACTGGGGCAACAAAAGTAATTCCAATATTGGATAGACAAGATTGTAATTTAACCAATAATTCTGATTACGAATCAGCGATGACTGATGCTACTTCTGGATGGTATCAGGTAGACTTATCAAATAATGGTTCTGTAGCTACTAGTAATTATAGCACTAAACCTTGTAGAAGACGTCACCCGGTGCAAGACGATTTTGATGTATATTTTGTTGCTCAATTTGAAAGTTTATATATACATACAGGTAGTAATATTTTTAGGCAATTAGCAAATTACGGTGACCCAAAACCCACTCCATCAGATCAAACGTGGTCTGAATTAGTAACAACTGATTCTCTTATAGGAAGAAAGGGATTAGCTAAAGAATTGGGAAAAGTAGAATTAGAAATATCAAATTCACACAACAGTTTTACTAATCAAAAAATAGATAGTGATGTTTATGGTTGGGATAATAATGAAAATTTAACTTGGACAAATAATCCAATAAATGGAGCACAAGAGGTTGATACTACATACAAATTAAAATTCAACAAATCTGCATCTTTCGATATTGCTCAGGCAGACCCTTCTGCTAATTATTCTGATAAAAGAGGTTATTATTTAGGATTCGATATTAGTAATGTTTCTATAGATATGAAATTATCGTTTCCTCCATTATATGCAGATGTTTCAGCTTACGGTTATAATCCATATGTTTTAAAATTAAATCATAAGGTTAACAAATATGGCAATCCTCCTACCATAATTAGCACAAAATCTAAAGAGTTTCAAATTTATTATGGACTAGAACCACAATTTGATATCACTATTAATTTAATTGATGAGAAAACAGATAGCACTAATGCTGTTCTTCAAAATTGGTTTGGAATAAAAAGATTACCAGCCGCCAATAGCAGTAATAGTCAATATGGAACACCAGGTCTAGAATTAATTTTAGAATTTAGATTAGATAAAGTAAATCCAACCTGGATTCCTCCTGCAACTCAATTTAACAACACATTAGTAAAAGCTGAATTTGTATATGACCCTAGTGGCACACCAACAGCAATAGAATTAAATAATGGTAATGAAAATGATATTAAATGGAGCGATGATTGTGTTAAATCTAATACAAATTCGCAAATTACTTTTAATGCTGCAACCGGACAGCCAACAAATAATTCTCCTTCACCATTTTATGTAGAATTACATGAGGGTAAAACGGCACTGGTGGGAACAAATGGAAATGGAGATGGAAAATATTCTAGGTCAGTAACACATTCTTCAAATCCATTATTTGGTATTAAAGATGGTGAGATTGAATATTCAAATAATGTTACTTTAACACCAATATCATTTACTGATACTAGTGTAGATAATTCCCAATTTAAATTTGGCCCCACACTCAGCAAAAAAGAATTATTTTTCGATTACACATGGCCTGTAAATAAATCTAATCTTCCAGTATCTTTAAGTAATAATATAAATACACAAGTAGAACTTTTAGATTTACCAACAATAACCCAAACTGGACCATGGGGAAAAACGGGAAACCCAGCAGCAGTTAATGTGATATGCAAATTACCACAATTAGGTTCCATTACTTCCAGTACTCCATACGGTTCATCCTATGATCACACATCGATATTAAATGATAGTCAGGCTATGTGGTGTAATAAATCATTTGTTGGTAGTAATTTAGGAAGTGGTGTAAATAATCCATATATAGATTATGGAACTTATTTTGATCAAGGCGGCGGCGGGTACTCCGTAAATTATCAATTAAAAAATAATCTTGGAAGTGAAATAAATTTAGGAGGCTCAAATGGTATAACAGATCGTGACAACCAGGAGTTTCCGACTGCCCCAAAAATTAATCAAACCGGTATAAAATGGATATTATTATCTTTAAAATCATCACTAACCGGGCAAAATTGTGGAAAGACAGAAGTTGAATTAAAATATAACGGAACTGCATTAAATTTAGCAACCGATTATTTGTTGTTTTATTGTGAACATAAACCTATTTCTGGTGCTACGTATCCTTATACTTTAAATAACACCACCTCGAGCACTTATTCAACTTGGTTAAATGCTATAAGTAATAGTAGGCCTAGTGCGACTTCAATAGTAACTATTAATAATGCCCCGGATTCTGGCGGTAATAATGGTTGTTGGGCAGGGGGAACAAAAGATAAACCAATATTAATGGATTTAGCTAAAAATGCTACAAACAAATACATATTAATTGGTTTATTACAAGGTAAAAAGGTTGATACAATTAATATTGCAAAAGTTCCATAATATAATATTTTATTTGATATAATATTATATATGTCTAGTAATTTATTAAACAATGATAACAAAACTAATTATTTGTTTAAAAAAGAAAATTTTAAGTCTCAAACGAAGTTAGATGGGTTTTCATCTAATGTAACTACAAGGACATACGCCCAGGAATTATATGAAGGAAAATCAATTACATTAAATAACAGTATTTTTGGTTTAGATATATCAAAAAATATACCATTTCAGGTTTCAGTTAGAGCATTATATGATGGTTCTGGTAATGCTACATTTCCTCCAAATAGTTTGATACCGGATGTTGATGACTCAGAATGGCCTTCTAGTGTCACAATACCAGAAGATCAAAATATAGGATCTTATGATTTGTCTAATAATTACCCATCTCTTAGTTATTACAAATTTTATAAAAGAGTATATTTGCAACCGGTTGAAGGAGGAAATCCATCTTTTTGGTGGTTAAGAGAGGATGCTACAAAGTTAGCTAGTCCGGATAATAATTTATTATCAAATATGATACCAGCGGGTATAAGTTTTATTAATATTAATTTTACTCCAATTGTTGAATTTTATAATAGCTCCACAAACTTATGGCAGGCTCAAGCTGGAGCTGAATATTCTACAAATTTATCTCAAAATAAAGTAAATTGGAGTATAGATTATGCTACAGGTATTTTAACATTAAATGTAACAGAATCGCATTTAAATGGTATAAGTTTTACTTTAGAGGGCACCACAAACACTTCTAGCGACAGTAAAAAAAATAGACCAAGAATTAGTTTTATGAAATATATTGGTCCTTTAGGTGCAGTTGGGTCAGGTGGTGGCTCAGGTGGTAGTATAAGTGATGCTTCCTATAATGATTTAGTAGAAGATATAAGTCAAAATACTAGTGATATTTCAACTTTAGATATATCATTAAATAAGTGGTTATTTGCAATACCAGATGCAGTAACTTTAGTTGGAGACGGTTATACTGTTTCAACTTCTATTCCACCTGAAGTAACGTTAAGTTGGCAAAATCCTCCACAAAGATGTGCTGCTTTTGATTTTTATAATGTACATACAGAAATATTTGGTGGTAATGAAAATTTGGATCAAATTTATTATGCAACAAATATTAGTAATTGTGGATTAAAAGGAGCAAACTTAGACGCTGATATTTGGAATACTATAACTAGAAGTATGAATAAACTTCCTTTTCATGAAAGAATAGTTATACAAGTAAAAACATATGATACAGACTCGAGTGGAAATATAACTATGATACATAATGGAAATTGGCGGGATTTAAGTGGAGCACTAGTAACTAATGGTACTGCCACCGACTCTACAGAATATGGTGGCAGTCAAATTAATAATACTATAGGAAGATATCCTATTTTTAAAGATATAGAAACTGCTGTTATAGTAAATGATACTAATAAACAGGCAGTTACAAGACAACAAATTGGTGGTGACAACACGTATAGAAACACATCATGTTTAGACGCTCAATATCAATATAGATTTAGAGTTGCTTTAGATAATAGGTCTTGTGATAAAATGACTTCTCCACATACTTGGAGCCCAGAACAAACCGTAAGAGATATTAGCGGAATTTTAAATTGGACTGAAATTCCACAAGATCCAAATGTTTATATTGAATTAGGAAATTATGGTCCTGGTAGTGCCCCGACATCAATAGGATTTGATCCTACTCCTCCCTTCAATAATAATAGCATTATAAATAATAATAGCATTATAGGAAAAATAAAAATGGAGCATACAGGAGTAATGGATTTGTCATTTAATACAGCTTTTAATACAAATGCTGATATACTAGGAAAATTTGGGTTTGACTTAAGTGGGTCACTATTAAATACAAGTGTTCAGCTAGGGTCATTAAATACAGTTAATAGTGTAGTTTTGCAAAATCAGTTTAAATATTGTAATAAAGATACATTTATTTTTAGTGATGTTAGTTATAATACTGCTTTTACAAATACTAATAGTCATATTGTAAATGTAAGTAGCGATAGCGCAGTTTTTAATCCAGGAACATGGAATATAAAGCATAATATTTTTTCACATAATAACACACTAGAAGCATATCCACAACATGTTTATGATATTAGTGGATATTACTTTATGAATAATAAATTTCCTGACTCTGCAGGACCATATGTTAAAGCATTTGCACCTCCTACTGCATACTCTACATTAAATAAAGAAACGGGGTATGCTAATAAACAGGAAACATCTTATAATGTTTTTGGAAATGAAAATTATCTAAAATCATGGAGTGGAAATGTAGATTACTCAAATGTTAATGAAGTTCCTGAATATCAAATTCGTTTAACAAATCCACCTCCGAACTATCCTAGTGCGTCTAGTAATGATACAACCAAACTAGCAAATGTAAGGGATGTAAGTGGAAATCAGCATTATGCTATTATGATAGACTCATCTGGAAGTATATTGGATATAAGTTTTAATATAGCTTCAGATTATCCCAGTTCTCCAGGAACTTATGGTTCGGTTACTAATTTTGCTGATGCATCTGTAACAAATTTTATAACTTGCGCTCATGATGCATCTTTAAATGATGTTGGAAATAATATATTTAATGGTGGACCATCAACAAATCCTGTTAGTTTTTTGTATAGTTTACATTTGGAACACATGGGAAATCAAAATCTACTTCCAATAATTGTAAGTAATGTGCATACAGGCAGTTTATATCCATGGTATGGAAAAATACAAGGTTCTTCAGTTCAATATCCACATACTGTAGATAACACAAATTCAAATCCATTTGTTCCAGGTTCTAAAGATTGTATTAATATAACAGTTGTAAGTGATGATGCTGTTGGACCCGTCATTGGTAATGCTAGTATACTTCAACAAAAATATGGAGGATATTATTATATTCATAAGATTAATCATAAAACTGGAATATTTAATTTGACAACAGATGGTTCTGGAAATACAATGGAATTACCAGATATTAGCAACAATAATTATGATCCTTATACTTTAACTTTAAGACAACAAAAAATTACTAATAATTTTCCAGGACCTATACCAGGGAGTAAAACAATAAACTTTAAATTAGGACATGTTTCAACTTTTGATATTTTACCAGACTCTACAGTCGCACAGGTAAATGTATCAACAATAAGCACCCAAAAGTTATTTGGCCTTTCTATGCCTATTGGTAATATTCCATTAAGTCTACATTTTCATATAGAGGATATTTACAAATGGTGGACCTGGCCTTCTGGTGAGCACTTGATGACTTTTGAGATATTTTATAGATATGATAAAGCGGCCACCGCATTAGACATATCATCAATTATGATAGATACAGACATATCATCAAATAGACAAAGAGAGTGGGATTTTCCTATAACTGGCACTCAAAATTATACTTACAATCCTACTATAAATGTAGCTAGTGCCACGCATCCACTTAGAAGTACATATAAATATTCTAGAAATGGAAAAGAAGGAGATGGCACTGGGCAATTTACAAATGGATATGATTCCCAATTTTTCCTTAGAGTAACAAGTAAAAATAACATTTACAGAACACATTCTCATTTTTTAAATCATTTTTTTTCAAATCAACTTTATTCCTCAAGTAGTGGAGGTGGAAGTGGAGGTGGAAGTGGAGGCGGATTTGGACCACCGGGTCTCCCACCAGGTCCACCTTGTTGGCCCCCACCTTGTCCTCCTGCTTCTGGTCACGGTTTATGGAATTGGGGTTCTGCACCAAATCACATACTTTGGTGGGACTATACTTATAATGGTGTTAGTTTTGCTACAGCTGGTTCTCTTCCAGAAAAATTAATAAATAACGGTTCTAATTATAGTAACTATAAATTAAAAGATCCAAGAGGAGCCGTAGGAGTAGGACCACAAAATAACTCAGCATATTGGCTAGGAGGGACATATTCAACCAACCAATCTGGTTATTCGACAGATCATGAATGGTATAATAATGATTATGATCATGGCCATTCTTCAGGTCCAACCACCCTAGAAGATAATCAATTAATGTGGTCCAACGGTTCATTTAAATCAGGATTTTTATCAGGAGGAACAGCAACAAATGATGAAAATCCTTATATTGATTATAGTCACTATCATAAGAACACATTAGATTATTCTGGGAACGGAACTAATGGTGAAAATTGGAATTATAGTTTTACAAATTATGTAGGAGATCCTTTTGATGTATCTGGTAATTATAAATTTATAGTAATAGAAGATAAGTCAGATGGCTGGACAGGACAAACTTCTGTAGGTCAGTTTAACGGAGTAGAGGTCTACATAAATGGATCTGATGTTTCAAATTCTTTAACTTTAGGAACAGATTACATAATGTATATTTGTGGCGTTGGTTCTTTTTATAATGGTAAAACAAATGCGAAAACATTTATAGCTAAAAACGGCACTACTACATATAGAAGTGGTTGGATGGACTGTCAGAGACAATTACAGTCTGGAACTTTTGGAGATGGTGTTGGATGTTTCCCAACTAGTTCAATAAATAATACTGGAGTAATAAAATACGGATTTGAAATAAATGGATTATCTACAGGATTTGCAACTATTGATAAGTTTTTTTATAGAATAGGTTTAAAAAATGATGCAAATCAATTAAATAGTGGAACTTTTAATACTAATGGACGTAAAATAAGTAGTATAAAAATAAAATATGGTAGATTATAAGATTAATAAATAATTAGTTATATATCAAATTATTTATTAATATATATTATAAAATGTCTCTAACAGATGATAATAAAATAGATAATTTATGGAAAAAATCTAGAGGAGTTGTTGATATTGAAAAAGAAGCAGCTTATTACGATGTAGCACAAAAACCATTCGTAGAAAATATATTAAATAAAGATATTTTTAGTAAAGAAGTTCCAGATGAAATACCAGGACAATTGATAAATGTTTCAGGATTTGGTCAGATAAGTAAAAATAGTGTAATTGGTCTAGATGATACATTTCATTCTGCTGGTGTGGCATCAGGTAAAGTTCCTTCTACTACTCCTGTTAATCAAAAATCAAATGTAATTGGTTATGAAGGCTTTAAGTTAAGTAGTATTGGTTATCCTCATTTAACATATTATCATAGAATTCCGTTAAGGGAACATCCAACATCAAACAAAACTAAACCGGACCAGTTAGTAAAAACAACTTGGTATATACCAGATCCCACTAATCCAGAATTATCTGCGTTAAGATATTCTATTAATTTTAAGAAAGGAGGATTTAGACATTACGAACAGAGATTTTATGCAAATACCACCAATCCAAATCCAATAGAAATAAAAGAAGGATTTTCTCCTCATTTGATGGTTTTTGATAATAAAAGTGGTTATGTTTTACTTTATGGAGATGACAGTGCATTTAATTGGAAAATTAGTTCAGCTTCAACTGGAAGCACAGGTCCTTTATTAATGTCTTTTATAAGATATGAAGGACCTTTAGGTGCTAGTGGTGCTAGTTTAGATGCCTCTTTTAATAATGTGGATATTAGTGAAAATTTAATTTCAGAAGATACAGATTTAATACAAGTTGCTACATTAGAAATACAGAGACCTCCTCCGGGTGTACCACCATCCCAGTACTGGACACAGGTTTCTATAGGTAGTAGAAATTATAATTTAGCTTCGGCAGATCCAAGTCCAAATATTTATGGGTACTATTTAATAGCTGAATGTGATTTCGATCTCACTTTTCACACAGTAAATTTAGGATTTTTTGAAATAGAAGTTATTCAAAATAACGTGCCGCGCACATCTGATAGTGGTAATTTCAAATTCAATTCAAAATTCTACTTAGGTATTAATGGTTATAGAACACATTCAAGCTCAAAGGGTGAAGTAATTTTTCATGCTATACGGTCCACTTTTGATGATTATAAAAATTCACCGGTAAAAAAAATCATATTAGTTTTTGATGATAATGACAAAAAATATAAAGTTTATATACATTTTGATTATAACATAAATGATTATGGATTAATTAAATTCCAACAAACAGGATCCAACGACATAAACGTGGTTTCTTCATGGAATAAACTTTTTGAGCGAAACGGTTTGGATACACTAGACAAAAAACTTAGATTTCAAGTAAGGATAACTAGTAATGATAGTAATAAAACAATAAATTATGAAGGTTCGTCATATGATAATGCCTGGAAAATTAAAAATTTTGATTTTGATAATACGCTTTCTATGAATGAAATACCAGGTCAACCTTCTACGGGGAACCAAACTTCAGAGACCATGTATGAATATGATATGTCTACCAGAATAACAGAAGAAGGAATAAGAACAAGAAATGTTTTAGTAGCTGAAAATGAACTATATGTCCAGGGTTATAATTTAATAAAAAAATGGGAAAAACAAGCACCTAATTTTCCCAGTAATTATATCTGTCAGGTGTATTTTACAAAGGATTCTAGTGCTACTTATTATTATGATAAAAATTATGCAGCTGCTAATGCTATGGTATATTTAAGATTAAACTATAATTTAAATAGTTCTAATTCTACTTCGGCTCAAGCTGTGCTTGTTACTCAAGAGGTATTATTTAATGTATCTTATGTATGGAGTAATAGAGCGTCTATGGATGTTAAAGGAAATATAAATATTTTAAGTCAACACTGCACTAATTTTCCAAGTTACGACCCAGCCAGCACTATAATCAAATCTTTGGAAATTGTTAAAGATAACAGTGTTTCTAGTAACCCTACAAAAGTTTTACTTTACTGTCAATGTAATTATGATAGTGGAATTAATAGAAATAATGTAGAATGTTATGTTGAGATTTATAACAATAGAGATAATAGAGAAAGAAGCACCGTGAGACCAGGACCAGCAAATTATTGGGCTGGTAATTCTAATTTTAGTGAGGGATATGGAACACTAAATAGCTACACTACTATTGATAAAGTAGAATTAGTTGATGATATTACATCAGGAACTATTACTTTTAAATCCAAAAGGTTAGGAACAAATAAATTAATTTTAACTAAAGATACAGGATTTTATACAGCAAATAGTAATGCAAATTGCCCTAGTATTACAGAAAATGAAAATATATTACATACAAATTATAAACATACAGCAGTAAAGGATTACAGCAATAATCTTATTTTAAATGCTGAACATGGAAATGTAATAATTAATGTGAAAGATCCTGATTATGTGGAAGGAGATGATGGTGGAGTGCAAGCAAATTATGGTGGATTAAAAATATTTAATTCTGGTCCAGCAGTTAATCTAGGAAATGGATTTATAGAACCACCAGCACCAATGATAGAATTAGTGTCTCAAAATGGAAGAGGAAACGGACTTGCATCCGGCACCAACACAAACGGCTTACCATATGGTTCAGCAAAAATATATACCAATTCTGAAAAAAATACAATAATTGAAGGAGCCGGTCATAATTTATTATTTAATACAGGATGGGCGGAATCACAATCTGATCCTACCAGAATTAGTTTTAACTTACGTGGAGATACAATAACAAAAGATAGTAGAGTTTTACTAGCAAATCGAGATGGTAGCACTGGTAAAATAGAATTTACTATAAATGAGGGAATCGATAATACAGACACAATTATATTTACTCCAAAATATAATAGGAATCAATCGGGTGTTGATAAACCTTATGCTTTTAAAGTTGACTCTTCAATGAATAAAATAATTGTAAAAACAGATTTAGATGTTGGGAGTAATAGACCTTACATTAGAGATTGGACGAACCCTAATGTTTCTGGACAAGGGAAATACAATGTTGTAGCTGGTCATAGTGGTTATAGAAATACAAAAATTAATTCATATCCGGATAGTCACGGACAACTTACGAATAGAGCCTACGTACAGGAAGTTGTAGTTGATTTAAGTGGAGTTGGTTCATTAGAAGTAGTAGATGATGATTGGGTTACAATAGCAAAAACAGGTATATTTGGTATAGATGTTAGCGGTAATGGAGACTGGGAGTGTATAGAAAGAAATGATTTTAGGGCTAATGCTATTTTTGAAATAACAGACAAAACAGGTAGTCACCATCATCATATAAAATTCATAGCAAATGCATTTTTTGACAAGATTAGTTTAAAAGTATTATCTAATCAATATTATGTGCGAAATAGATTTACAGCAGTAAGAATAGTAGCTGCTGGAACTTATGAAGGAAATGTTTTACAAGTTAAAATTAGATGCCCGTCTGTTTCTAATGGAGCAGCAAGTATAACTGGTTACGATAGTTTAGGGCGCCCAATTTATGATCCGTATAATGGTCAAAATGTTACTTCTATGAATATTAAGGTGTGGCAGAATACAAACGATTCTGGTTGGGTAGTAAATGAAAATTTAATAGAAAAAGACAATAATCCAACAGTATATTCAAAAAATAATGGGGTGCCTGTATCAAATTTTGGACAACCATATGCATCGCTAGGAAGCTATAGTGAATCTATAGTTTATGTAGATCAAAATAAGGAAATAGGTTCTACTTTTAAGGAAGACTTCTTAAATGGAGTATTAATTAAAGGAGGTTTAAATATGACAGGTGGAGATATAGAAGACGTTGATGAAATACAAGCAAAAACTTATACAAGATCAACAACTGGACAGTCAATAGATATTGGAGGTGCTAGTCAAACTAATAAACACTTTACCTGGTTTAGAGAACCAACTAGAATATATGCTAATAATAATTCAACTACTGTTCAATATTTGGATGATATAGGTTTTGAAGCGGCCTGTATGTTTAATAATGATGATGGTATTAAGGCTATACAAATAAATAGGACTCTGCATAATGGTGTAGCGAATTTTCCGAACGCAACATCAAATCAGGGTGGTGGATATGCTCCAAATATAAATGATTCAAAAAATATACTCTCTTCTGAGATTGAACGAAAACAATTTGCTCTTACTAGTCCTTTCAAAGAAACTGTATTAGTTAGTTTAGTAGCTAGAAATACAGCAACTAATAATAATAATGAGGCTAAAACATTAAAACAAGGGAGTGGTGGTCCATATTCAGGTGATGGTGTTATTGGAATGGACGTTACAGCAGGACATTTACAATTTCAAGCAGGATATCCTGGATTTGATATATCATCGACAACACAAAATGGCAACCCAACAGTTGCCGGTTTATGTTATGCTCCATACGATTTATATATTAAAAAAGTTGTTTCTAGACATTATTCTTATACTGTCGATGTTAATAATACAACTAATGCAAGTCGTAGTGTGCGTTTTGAAACTTATATAGCATATGGACCTTCTGACTCACCACAACACCCTTTACATTATACATATGACTATGTTGGTGTAGCGAATCCAATCTTTCCAACAAATCAAACTTGTCCATCCCACTGTGGTTTAAGAGGAAAGCGTGTTCCATTTGGTACACCACCTCTGAGCATCACAACACCTGGTTGGACTGGTGGTGACAAAAGTCTAGATCATGGAAATTTTTTAATAGCGTCACATAATAGAACATTCGGCACAGGTTTAAATAGTGGAACAGGAGCAACACTAGCTTATCGAACTGCTCCCTTTCATACTGCTACGCCAGGAGCTCCGTCAGGGTCAGGAGTAGATAATTGGAAGTATGCTACTGTTTTTGATATAGCAAATATATGTGGAAAACCAATAAAGATTCCAAAAGGTAGTCATTACGGTATATATTTGGTTGAAAGACGTTCAGGCACTTGGGGTGGGAGTATAAGTGGTAAATTAGAATTTACGAGTTATTCTTCCGTGCAGGGGGGTTTTGCTAGCGTTCCAGTTATATACGAT
>CESP01166039.1_pt1 | contig 21282 bp, 16 predicted proteins | sample 531211 | NCBI WGS metagenome assembly CESP01 (sample SAMEA2622074, study PRJEB7988) | marine metagenome | biome: marine biome (ENVO:00000447); feature: surface water layer (ENVO:00002042); material: "saline water (ENVO:00002010), including plankton (ENVO:xxxxxxxx)" | depth 5 m | reverse complement strand
CAAATAACATATAGTAATAAGACTTATCAAAATATATTTGCTAAGGCTGGTAGATTCGCTGCTGAAAATTCTGACTATGAGCAATTCGATGCTTCTGTATCATCAGAAAATCTTTCTAAAAGAGTAGCTGATGAGTTACAAGAAAGCACTATAAGTATTCCCGGCTTAGAGAATCCTAGAAAATTAGTGATGTGGGCTTACAATTCTGAATTAGGAGAAGTTTCTGACGTATTTGAATTTGAAAATAAGATAGTTGTTGCTACGCTTACTTCGATTAAAAAAGATGGATTGAAAGATTTAGATGATGTTAGAGCAGAAGTTGAAACTTTAGTTCGTAACCAAAAGAAATCAGAAAAATTAATAGAAGAGCTGTCGGGCTATTCTTCAATAGATGAAATTTCATCTAATTATGGTTCTACAATTAAATCTGTCCAAGGTTTAAATTTTTCGAGTACACAAGTACCTAGTTTAGGAGATCAACCTGCATTTGTTGGTGCAGCTTTTGCAGTAGAGGAAGGTCAATTTTCTGGAGTTTTTTCAAGCAAAAATGCAGTTTTTGCCCTTAATGTCGATAAAGTTATGACATCTGCTGCCAACTCAGAATTTTCAAATGCTAAAAATTCTATTATTAATAATCTTCAGAGTAGATCATCTTTTCAAGTTTATCAAGCTTTAGTTGAGTTGTTTGATATAAAAGATAATAGAGCAAAATTCTATTAATGTCTTGTCTTATGATGTATAGGCCTAATCTTGTGTTTGGGGCCTTTTCTATCTCAAAATTTGAAGTCTGTAAGAGTCTAAGTTTAGAAAAATAAATAACAAAATCGTAAATCCCCAAAGAGATGAGCCACCATAGCTAATAAATGGTAAAGGAATTCCAATAACTGGTGCTAGACCTATTGTCATAGCTATATTAATACCTATGTGAAAGAAAAATATACTTACTACACCATAACCAAATACTTTACTAAACACAGATCGTTGCCGTTCCGCTAAGTAAAGTAAACGAAAAAGAAATAATAAATATAGTAATAGCAGAAATGTGCTGCCTATAAATCCCCATTCCTCTCCAATTGTACAGAAAATAAAGTCAGTACTTTGTTCAGGAACAAAATTGAATTTTGTTTGTGTGCCCTTCAAGTAACCTTTTCCAGTAAAACCTCCCGAGCCTATTGCTATCATTGATTGATTGACATTATAGCCTGAACCATGAGGATCGCTTTCTTGACCTAGTAATACTTTTATTCTTGTTACATGATGAGGTTCTAAAACTTGTTCAAAGGCATAATCTACGCCATAAATAAATCCTATAGTAACAACCAATAAAGATGTGATAATTATTAGCTCACGAAGTTTTCTGATTGATATTACAAAAAAGAAAATAGCTATTACAGATAAAATCACAATTAGTACAATTTTTGAAACAATGATTGATGTCACAAATAAAATAGTTGTAACTATAGCAATTATAAGTAAATTAGCAGGTAGCCCAAATCGGTATAGCACTAGTATAAATGTCGAGTAAACAAGTGCTGAACCAGTATCATTTTGTAAAATGATAAGTATAGCAGGTAGTAGTATTAAAGATGTTGCTATGATTTTATTTTTTGTTCTTTCTAAAGACATATTTAATCTACTTAAAAACTTCGCTAAAGCTAGGCAACAAGATACCTTAGCAAATTCAACAGGCTGTATTCGAATAAATCCAAAATCAAACCACGATTTAGCACCATTAACCTCTATACCGAATAATAAAACACCAATAAGACTAATCAAAGACAGTATGTATATAAAATATGCAAAACCCTCAAAAAATTTCCAATTAAAGAATAAAATAAATATCGCAATTACAAAGGCTATAGATATCCATAATAATTGTCGTCCATACTTTTGGCTGAAATCTATTATTTCATAGTTTTCATTATATAATGCTGCATAAATATTTAACCAACCTATAATGACTAATAGAGCATACATAAGTACAGTCCACCAATCAACTTTATCAAATATGTGACTTTTAAAACGCATTAATATTCAATTACCCCTTTAACAATTTGTCTCTCTAACCGTTCTCTTTTGATAGTATCGTTAAGGTACTTCTCTATCATTAGACTTGCTATAGGAACAGCCCAGGTTGAGCCCCATCCTCCATTTTCAACATAAACTGCTAAAGCAATCTTAGGCCTTTCTTTTGGAGCAAATCCAACGAATATAGAGTGGTCTTCTCCATGTGGATTTTGTGCAGTACCAGTTTTACCACATACAGTAATATTGTCCATTTTTGCGATATTAGATGTCCCTAGTTCTACGTCTTCAACCACTTCTTGCATTCCTCTTATAACTATTTCGAATGTAGAGGAATCTATCATGGTATGAATAGGTTTTTTAAATCTAATATCTATACTATCATTTTCAATACTCTTTATGATATGTGGAGTATAATAATAACCTCTATTAGCTATTGCTGCAGTCATATTTGCCATTTGTATAGGAGTTGCTAATAAGGCATCTTGACCAATAGATAGAGATAAATTAGTTAATGATTTCCATCGATTTTTTCCATATATATTATCGTAAAAATTTGTGCTTGGTACAAACCCTTTTTGGCCTGTTGGTAAGTCATTATTAAGCCAATTTCCTAACCCAAAACTTATAACATAGTTTCGCCAAATATTATAACCCTCGCGTGTACTTGGATATTTTTCAAGAATAGCTCTGTAAACATTACAGAAATAGGCATTACACGAGTTCGAAATGGATTCAATAAGATTCAAAGGAGAGCGGTGCGGATGGCATTTCATTTTACGTTTTTCCTCCCCATACACATAACCTTCATCACAATTAAATTTACTTCCAGAATAAATAACCTTTTCTTGAAGTCCTATTAAAGCGTTAATCAATTTAAATGTAGAGCCTGGTGGATATTGCGCCAAAGATGCTCTATTGAAAAGAGGTTTGCCTATAGTATCCTCATTTAAAATTAAATAGTTTTTAGATCGTTTTCTTCCAACTAACACATTAGGATCGTAATTAGGGGAGGATACGAGACATAGTATTTCTCCAGAGGAGGGTTCTAAAGCGACAATACTACCTCTTTTATTTTTCATTAAATACTCACCATAATTTTGTAAGAAAATATCAATTGAAGATTGAAGGTTTTTGCCTGGTTTTGATTTGATATCAAACTTACCGTCACTAAAACTTCCTTTAATGTTATTATGTACGTCTTTCAATAATAGTTTGATGCCTTTATGTCCTCTAAGTTTATCTTCATAAGCTTTCTCTATACCACTAACGCCTATGTAGTCACCATCTTTGTAGTAAGTGTTGCTGTTGACAATTCTTTGGTTGACTTCTCCTACATAGCCTAGTAAATGACTAGCCGTTGAGTAAGGGTATTTTCTCAAGGTTCTTCTTTGTACAAAAAAGCCAGGCATCAGGAACATATTCTCTTGTAACTTGGTATATGTTTCGACTGATATTTGCTTCATCAATACACTAGCTTTATATAAAGAATAATTTCTGGCCTTTTCTATTCGTTTCATTAGATTTGGAGGGTCAATTTCTAATAAAGCGCAAATTAGGGCTGTATCAAGAGAATTTACTTGTTTTGGCGTAATCATAAGATCATAAGCTGCTTCGTTATATACAATAAGCTCGTTATTCCTATCATATATAAGTCCTCTTGTTGGGTAGTCTGTTTGTTTTCTGATTACGTTATTTTCTGATGATGTTTTAAAGCTATCATCTATAACTTGAATTGAAAATAAACGTATTATGAAAATGAGTATAACTATTCCAAAAAAACCACCAATTATATACGTTCTATTTTCGTACTTTTTCACTTTAATTTACTGCTAGAATTTAAAAATTGAAAAATAATTAGAAAGATAGATGTGATTAAAGTACTAGCAATTGTACGAAGTAGAATATTGCTAATATCAAATCTGAAGGCTTCAATGGTAAATAGCGCTAAATGATGAATAAATACTAGTAATATGGTATATATTATACAAATTTGAGCGCCAAATTCTTTAACTGAAATTTCTATCATATTTTGAGATTTATTTTTGAGTTGTGGGACAAGTCTATAAAGTATAGAGGAACGTATGTAAGCAATTAACACACATGTAAAAGCATGCATTCCCATTGAGTTTTGAAAAGTATCAATAATAAGACCTGTTGCTAAGGCTATGATTAGAGTCAAATTTTTATTTGACTTATTGTAGGGTAATAATATTATAAAAAGAAGATAAACATAGGGATTAATATATCCTAGAAAAAGAATATTATTGAAGATGAATATTTGTAAGAAAACAAAAAGTATAAATCGAATGCTGTGTTTTATTATTAAATTATTCATCTAGTGATTTTTCTATATATATCTTTTCGTTTTTATTTATGGACTCACATACATTGACATACCTCAATTGTTTAAAATCTTCAATGAAAGTCATTTTTATATTATGAAATTTGTCATCATTCTGAGTGTTAATTTCGCTTATTATACCAACATCTATTTTTGAAGGAAAAATATGAGAGAAGCCACTTGTTACTATAGTGTCACCAATATTTAACTTTACATGCGATGGAATATCGTATATACGAGCTTTTTTATAGCTTATACCATCCCATTGTAAAGAACCAAAATGGTTATTTTTTTTAATTGCAACACTCAGTTTACTTTGGCTATGTAAAATTGATAGTACCATACTGTAACGTTTAGAGGTTTCTTTAACTATACCTATAACACCTCTTTCAGAAATTACGCCCATTCCTTTTTTTATACCATCGATTTTACCTTTATCTAGTGTTAAATAATTATTAGCCTTTGCCACAGAGTTATTTATAATAGTTGCTGAAATATATTGAAATGGGTCTGAGCTGCTTATATTGTCTATATTTTGATAGCTAATGAGACTTTTTAATTTCGCATTTTCAATTAGAAGCAAATTGTTAGTCTCCTTTAGTGAAAAATATTCTTTGATATTACTAATTATAGAAAAACTGTTTGCTGATACACTGTTGGTTGAATTTAAAAATGCGGCCTTGTGAAATTGACTATTTTGAAAGATTAGAAATAAAGCAAAACTTTCTAAAAAAATAAATAAGAGTAGATGATTATATTTATTTATAAAATCTAATAGATTGCGCATTTTCTATCCAATAATTTATCGAATTAAAAATGGGAAATTTTCAGTATTCTTTAACGCAATTCCTGTTCCTCTTGCTACTGCTCTGAGTGGGTCTTCAGCGACATAGACTGGTAATTTGGTTTTTAAAGATATTCGTTTGTCAAGACCTCTAAGCATAGAGCCTCCACCAGTCAGGTAAATACCAGTATTATAAATATCAGCAGAGAGCTCAGGAGGTGTTTGACCTAAGGCAGCAAGCACAGCTTGTTCAATCTGCGAAATAGTTTGATCTAAAGCTCTAGCAATTTCTTTGTAAGTAACTATAATTTCTTTTGGAATACCGCTCATCAAATCTCTTCCATGAACAGCGAAATTTGCTGGTGGTTCTTCTAATTCTTGAAGAGCAGCACCAACATTTATTTTTATTTTTTCTGCCATACGTTCACCAATATCTATATTATGATGATTTCTCATGTAAATTCGTATATCCGTAGTAAAATTATCACCTGCTACACGAATAGATTTGTCAGTAACAATTCCACCTAATGATATAACTGCAATTTCAGAAGTTCCACCACCTATATCAATAATCATATTACCTTTTGGTTCAAGAACATCAACACCAATGCCAATAGCTGCTGCCATAGGTTCATGAATAAGAAATACTTCTTTTGCTCCAGCATGTTCAGCTGAATCTTTTACTGCTCTTTTTTCAACTTCTGTAATACCCGAAGGAATACAGACAACCATTTTTAATGCTGGTGAGAATATACTTTTTCTTCTAGGAATCATTTTAATCATTCCTCTGATCATTTGTTCTGCAGCAGAAAAATCAGCAATAACACCATCTTTTAGTGGCCTAATAGTTTCTATGGTTTTGTGGGTTTTTCCATGCATCTGTTGTGCTTTTTTACCAATGGCTACAACTTTATTCAGTATAATATCTTTAGCTACAATTGATGGCTCATCAACAACTACCTTATCATTGTGTATTATTAGTGTATTAGCAGTTCCTAAATCAATAGCAATTTCCTGTGTAATAAAATCGAAAAATCCCATATTAATTTTTTTTAGTGTTTAAAATGTCTTGTTCCAGTCATTAACATGACTATTTTGTTTTTGTCGCAATAGTCAATAGATAAATTATCCTTTATGGATCCACCAGGTTGAACTACCGCTTTAATACCTGATTTATGTGCAATTTCTACACAATCTGCAAAAGGAAAAAATGCATCAGAAGCCATCACACAGCCATCTAAATTAAAGCCAAAATGCTTAGCTTTTTTAATTGCTTGATTTAATGCGTCAACTCTAGAGGTTTGACCAATACCACTTGCTAATAGTTGTCTGTCTTTTACAAGAACTATAGCATTAGACTTGGTATTTTTACAGACTTTACTAGCAAACTCTAGGTCCGTCATATGTTGTGCTGTTGGCTCTTCTTTTGTCACCGTCTTCATGCCCTCAACTTTATCGATGGCTAAATCTTTTTCTTGTTCTAAAACACCATTTAAAATGGTTCGAAACTGTTTATTTGGCAACTTATATTCCTTCTGCACTAATATAATGCGATTTTTCTTGGATTTCAAGATTTCTACAGCTTCTTTTTGATATGATGGAGCAATAATAATTTCGCAGAACAATGTGTTGATTTCTTTAGCTGTTTGCATATCAAGTTCTACATTACAAACTAGTACACCGCCAAAGGCTGAAATAGGGTCTCCAGCTAAAGCAGCCTTGTATGCATCTTTTAAGTTATCTCTTGAGGCAATACCACAAGCATTGTTATGTTTTAAGATGGCAAATGTGGTGTCTTCAAATTCAGCGATGAGGTGTATTGCAGCATCTATGTCCAGTAGATTATTATAAGAAAGAGCTTTACCATTGAGCTGTTCGAAAAAGCTTTCAAGGTCGCCATAAAATATACCTTTTTGATGTGGATTTTCTCCATACCTTAAACTATTAGCATTAGGTATACTGAATTTGAAGGCTGTTCTGCCCTCATCAAAATATGAAAATATGGCAGAGTCGTAGTGCGATGAAATATTAAAAGCTTTTGATGCAAAGTGTCTTCTGTTTTCAATTTCAGTACCATCTTTCTCTTTTAGAATGTCATAAAACTCTAAATAATCAGCTCTAGAAGAGATGACCATTACATCTTTAAAGTTTTTGGCTGCTGCTCGAATTAGTGAGATGCCTCCGATGTCAATTTTTTCTATGATAGATTGTTCGTCTGCGCGAGCAGCAACAGTTTCCTCAAAAGGGTAGAGGTCAACAATAACAACATCAAACTTTGGAATATCATATTCTGCTAGTTGATTATTATCAGATTTTAACTCACGACGACTCAAAATACCACCAAAAACTTTAGGGTGAAGTGTTTTTACTCTTCCTCCCAGTATAGATGGGTATGAAGTGAGATCTTCTACTCTTTGGACATCTACTCCAAGCTCTTCAATAAATGTTTGAGTACCTCCTGTAGAGTAAATATTTACTCCTAATCGGTTGAGTTGTTCAACGATAGGGGCTAATCCATCCTTGTAAAAAACAGATATTAATGCATTTTTGGGCCTAATGTGTTTGTTCATTTATATATTTACTTATCTTGCAATATTACCTAAATAACATCTTTCAATCAACCACTATTAAAAGCTTTTGCCTGTTTGTTAATAACTTTCAGTTCCTTCTAAAAATCTTATCTTTATCGAACTAATTTTCATTATGATTTTACTGCGTATTTTTATAGAAAGTTTTCGTTTTGCCTGGCATGCTATCGTTAGTAACAAATTGAGAACTTTTTTGTCTTTGCTAGGTATAACCATCGGTATTTTAGCAGTTATTACCGTATTTACAATTGTTGATTCTCTAGAGAAAAATGTACGTGATAGTATAAATAAGTTAGGAAGTGACGTCATTTATATACAAAAATGGCCTTGGGGCACTTCAGATGGTGGTGAGTATAAATGGTGGGATTTTATAAGTAGGCCAGAGGTAGAAATTAGCGAAATGAAAAATTTAGCCGTAAAGTCAAAAAAAGCAGAGGCTATAGCCTTTATGATTAGTGCAAATAGGACGCTTAAATATCTTAATAACAGCGTTGAAGGTGTAGCTGTTATGGCAGTTTCATATCATTGGAAGTCAATTCGAAGTTTTGATTTAGCTTATGGCAGATATTTTACCGAACAAGAGGTTGATGGGGCAAAAAACTATATATTATTAGGTCATACAATTGCACTTTCCTTGTTGAATGATTTAGACAATATTGGAGAGGTAATTAAGATCAATGGTGAAAAAGCTACTGTTATAGGTGTTTTTTCTAAGGAAGGGGAAGATATAACTGGTAACTCTTTAGATGATGCTGTTGTTGTACCAATTTCTTATGGATATAGAATAATGAATAAGCGTTTGAGTAATCCTGTAATTATAGCAAAAGCAAAGACCGATGTTTCAAATTATGAGTTAAGGAATGAACTCACAGGTATTATGCGTTCTTTGAGGAGACTTAAACCTAAAATGCGGGACAACTTTGCTATGAATGAAATAAGTTTGATAAGTAGTCAGCTAGATAGTTTGTTTTCAGTCATTGGCTTAGCAGGTTGGATTATTGGGGGATTCTCTATTCTAGTGGGTGGTTTTGGAATTGCAAATATTATGTTTGTTTCTGTAAAGGAAAGAACTAAACAAATAGGTATACAGAAATCTCTAGGGTCAAAGAACAGCTTTATCTTGTATCAGTTTTTGTTTGAAGCTATCTTTTTGTGTTTAATTGGAGGTATTCTAGGCTTATCTTTAGTCTTTTTACTGACTCAATTTGTGTCTAATTTCTTTGATTTCTCTGTTGATTTAACTCTTGAAAATATTGCTTTAGGTTTGAATGTATCTGTAATAATTGGTGTAATTTCTGGTATTGTTCCAGCATTATCGGCATCAAAACTTGACCCTGTAGAGGCTATAAGAAGGTAGTCCAATTATTGAATGATAAGTCTTTGTCTAATTTGACTTTGTTCACTATTTAAAACAATAAAATACATTCCTTCTGCATAATCATTGGCACGAATAAAGAATTGATTTAATCCACTTAAAAATTTCCCATCATAAATAGTTGTGACTTCTTTACCTAACACATCTGTTAGACTGATTTGACCTACGAAAGACTCTACACAATTAACAGGAATACAAGTTATTGCACTAGCTGGATTAGGATAGACGCTCATTTCAATATTTGTCGTATTATTTTGACTTAATGAAGCATTATTTTGTTCTAAAATATTGAATTTGAAATAAGCCTCTGGGGCAGGTAATGGACGATTAATGGTTTTGCCAGAGTTGGCGGTTGCTTCAATATAATAGTAAACAGAATTTGGTGCAGATAAGTTTTCCTGAATTGAGCCAGACCAATTATTTCCATCTGTATTAGTCATACTTAATGATTGATAGCCTTGCTCCAAGTTTGTGGTCCAAAACAATGTGGCTGAGGCTATACCACTTTGATGTTGGATACTTGCTGACAAATTATATTCTTCTATTGGATAGCTGTCTTCGTATTGTTGATGTTGTATTAGTAAGGGCTCATTAACGCCTACTGAATGGGTAATACAATGTATTGCGCCGCTGTAGGAAATTAAATTTTGACCCTGATTATCTACATCGATACCAATTATATTGTACCCTGGTAAAGCTTCTTCGTAAATGCGTTGTGCTATGGTGTCGTATTCTGTTCTGTAAAAAGGTACTAATACTGTATTATTTACAAAAACCGAATTGGTGTAAGTTCTATAATACCCGCCAATATCAGGATAAATACCTGAAGAGCTTGGAGGACTAGGAATCCTTATAACATCATAAGGAGTACCAAAGGCAGAATTGTAATTTTCTAAAACGTATTGGATATTAGCCTCAATTTGTGGTCCGTCGGCTACGCCTTCAGGATATTCGGCTATTAATAAGGTTTCTTCGTTAAGGAGTTTCATGTGCATATCGATATGATGTATGCCGTCGTAGGGTAAATTTTCCATAATGATATAGTTATCGATACCCATGAATAAATTTAAAGTGTTATTTATTTCTTCAAGTGTATGATTAGGATAGTAAATGTTTCCATCAAATCCTTCCCAAGCATATCCACCGCTATTTTCATCAATGATTAATTCAGAGGAAAATGCCGTTCCCATACCATCACTCATAAAATTGCCGCCAGTTGCCATTAAGTCCCAAGGGGGTTGAGTAGTGTTGTGCATGATCATATTAAAATATTCGGCTATTTTTTCTGGCACCAAGTCGTCATAAGGTCTATTTCTATTATAAATCCAATCCACTAAAACAGCTTCACCAACGTCATTTTTATATACTGTATTTTGCCCATAATCTCTTATCCAAATATTATTGAAATCAGTTTTAATAAAATAAACATTATCTGTACTTATTCCTTGATTCAAAAGATAAGATTCGACTTCACTTTTTTCTTCACAGATAATTATGACTTGACATTCTTGAACAGCATTTGCTACGATTTGTGAAAGAATAATTTCTTCTTCTATGTTGTAACTAGTACTCCATGTAATAGTTAGTGCTTGTATTTCTTCCCATTCAGCCATTGTTCGTACTTCTTCAGGCGGTGGTATGGTGAAAATATTAGAAGACGAAGTGTTTTTATGATAAGGATTTTCTGTAATTCCTAAAGATTTTAAAAACCCTTTTTCTCTTTCATTTGGAGCAAAGTCTTTTGGTAAATACTGAGCATATGCAAAAGAAGAAAAGAGAAGAAATAATAGGATTTTTTGCATTATTTGATAGTAAGATTAGTTTAAAGTAAAGTGTAAATTTACTGAAATATTCAATTATACCATTAATATAGAATTGGTCTTCTCAATCGCTTGTTGAATACTTTTGACATTCTTTATTCTTAAAATCAGTTTGCCTTTTAGTTCTTTCATCTCACAATTTTTATGATTTTTTTTAAAATATTCTAAGACCTTACCAAATATGGTAGACTGAAAATATGGATTTTCTTGAGGGGGGAAATATCCTGTTAAATTTTCATTTTTTAGAGCTACACGTTGGAAGCCAAGGGTTTTACCAATCCATCGTAGTCGAAGTGATAAGATTAGTTCTTGCACTTCTTTGGGTAAAGGTCCAAATCTATCAATAAGTTTAGCCTCGTATTCAACAAGTTGGTCTTCTTCAGATAAGCTACTCAATTCATTATATAATTTTAGACGTTCACTGATGCTATTGACGTAATTATTGGGTATTAGGATTTCCATATCAGTATCTAATTGACATTCGTTAACAAACTCTTTTACTTTATCGTCATCGGCATACAATTCCTTAAACTCTTCTTCTTTTAGTTCGTTGATAGCTTCATCCAATATCTTTTGATACATTTCAAAGCCTATATCACTAATAAAGCCGCTTTGCTCTGCCCCTAGCAAATCTCCTGCACCACGAATATCAAGGTCTCGCATTGATATGTTGAACCCACTACCAAGTTCAGAAAATTGCTCTAGGGCATTAAGTCGTTTTCTAGCGTCTGATGTAAGAGAATAGGAGGGAGGGGCTAAAAGGTAGCAAAACGATTTTTTATTGGAACGCCCCACACGTCCACGCATTTGGTGTAAATCACTGAGCCCAAAATTATTTGCATTATTGATGATGATAGTATTAGCATTTGGTATATCCAAACCACTTTCTATAATAGTAGTTGAAACTAAAACATCAAATTCATTTTCCATAAAAGAAATCATAAGTTCTTCTAGTTTTTTACCTTCCATTTGACCATGTCCTGTGCCAATTTTTGCATCTGGACAAAGTCGCTGTATGAGTCCGGCCACTTCTTTAATATTTTCAATTCTATTGTGAACAAAATAAACTTGTCCACCCCTAGAAATTTCATAACGGATAGCGTCACGAATAGTTTCTTCATCAAAAGTGCATACTTCTGTTTCTATAGGGTATCTATTTGGTGGTGGGGTATTTATAACTGATAAATCTCTAGCGCCCATTAAAGAGAATTGTAAAGTTCTTGGAATAGGTGTAGCAGTCAAAGTCAGAGTATCTACATTAGCCTTAAAGGTTTTGAGTTTGTCCTTCACAGCTACTCCAAATTTCTGTTCCTCGTCAATAATTAATAATCCTAAATCATTAAAGCTAACATCTTTTCCCACAATTCTATGTGTCCCAATTAGAATATCTGTCTGGCCCTCAGCTACCGCTTTTAAAATTTCTTTTTGTTCTCTAGCAGTCCTAAATCGATTGATATAGTCCACTTTACAAGGTAATCCTTGTAATCTCTTTTTAAAGGTTTTGGCATGTTGCATAGCTAATATGGTTGTTGGCACCAATACCACCACTTGTTTATTATCTGCTAAAGCTTTGAATGCAGCCCTAATGGCAACTTCTGTCTTTCCAAAACCTACATCACCACAAACTAACCTATCCATAGGCATTATACTTTCCATATCTCTTTTAACATCTAGAGTTGCTTTGTGCTGGTCAGGAGTGTCTTCGTACATAAAGGATGCCTCTAGTTCATATTGTAAAAAACTGTCTGGTGAAAATTCAAAGCCTTTTTGTTCTTTTCGCTTTGCGTATAATTGAATGAGGTCATAAGCAATGGTTTTAACTCGGCTTTTTGTTTTAGCTTTTTTCTTTTGCCAAGCCCCAGAGCCTAGTTTATTAGTCTTTGGTTCAGCTCCGTCTTTACCACTATATTTTGCAATTTTATGAAGGGAGTGAATACTAATAAATAAAGTATCGTTGTCTTTGTATAATAGCTTAATGGCTTCTTGTTTCTTATTATTTATGTCTATGGTGTGAAGTCCAGCAAAGCGACCAATACCATGGTCGATATGAGTGACATAATCGCCTGCCTGCAAATTATTGAGTTGTTGCATACTGATAGCTTGATTGTCGGCAAAGCTTTTTTTAAGGCGAAATTTATGATATCTCTCAAAAATTTGATGGTCGGTATAGCAACATAATTTTAATTGATGATCTACAAAACCTTGACTCAAACTTAACAGAATAGGTTTGAAATGAATCTCTTTATCGTAATCTTCAAAAAAATTCTCAAAACGATTGATTTGTTCTTTGCTATTGCATAGAATTAAATTTTGATAGCCTTTTTCGTGGGCATTATCTAAATCTTCAATAAGTAAATCAAATTGTTTATTAAAAACGGGTTGTGGCGAAGACCTAAACTCATAAGAAGCATCGGTATTAAAGTAATGTTGTTGCCCAAACTCTATAACAGGAAAATGATCTAATTGTTCTATGAATAAATCTCCGTTTAAGAAAATATGTTTGGGTTGGGTGTGCTTAAGTGGGCTATCTTGAAGTTTGTTAAAGTGTTGCTTAGCTTTTTCAAAGAGCTCATTGAGTTTATCTTTGGTGTGGTCACAATCTTTTAGCCATACTTTGGAATTTTTAGGTAAAAACTCTAAAATACTCTCATTTGCATTGTCACTAAAAACAGGAAATCTAGGAACTATGCTAATGTGTTTTTGTATTTCTTTAGACCTTTGGCTATTGATATCAAAAGTTCTGATACTTTCTATTTCTTCGTCAAAAAATTCTATTCTAAAAGGCGACTCATTAGAAAAAGAAAATATATCTACGATACCACCACGAACGGAATATTGACCGGGCTCAACGACAAAATCAACTCGTTCGAAGTTGTACTCTTGAAGACATTCGTTTAAAAAATCAATCGAGAGCTGATCAGATACCTTTATATCAAAAGAATTATTTTTAAGCTGCTCTTGGCTGATGACTTTTTCAAAGATTGCTTCGGGATAGCTGACTATTATGGGTAGATTTTGATGGTTTAAACTATTCAAAACCTCTGTTCGTAATAGTATATTAGCATTGTCGGTTTCTTCAAGCTGATATGGTCTTCTGTATGAACTAGGGTAAAATAATACCTTTCTGTTTAATAGTGTCTCGAGGTCATTCAGAAAGTAAGCCGCTTCTTCTTTATCGTTAAAAATAAAAAGTTGAGGTCTTCTTATTTTTTGTATACTATGTGATGCAATAAGTGCTGTTTGAGCACCAACTAAATTTTTAAGATGAAATTTTGCAGAATTATTTTCTCCAAAACAATCTACCATTGCATTTAAACAAGGGTGATTTTTATAGTGATTAGATAAAATTAAAGTTTTCAATTAATCCTCCTGCATAAATGATTCAGCCATTTCAACCATTTCTGTTGAACCTATAAAAAACGGTATACGTTGATGTAAGTCATTTGCTTCTATATCCATTACTCTTTGAAAACCATCTGAAGCCTTACCGCCTGCTTCTTCAATAATCCAAGCTAAAGGGGCACATTCGTATAGCAGTCTTAATCTACCTTTTGGAGCAGCATTCGTGTTCGGGTAAATATATATGCCACCTTTCAGCATATTGCGATGAAAATCGGCAACTAATGAACCCATGAATCTTGCTGTATGTGTACGCTTACCATTATTCAATTGATGACAATATTTAGCATATTTTTTAACACCCTCAGGCATTATTTTCTCGTTGGCTTCATTTATAGAAAATATTTCACCTTTAAGCGGAGTTTTAATATTAGGGTGTGATAAACAAAATTCACCAATTGAGGGATCAAGAGTAAAACCATTAACGCCATTTCCTGTAGTGTAAACCATCATTGTAGATGAACCATAAATGATATAACCAGCAGCAACTTGTTCTGTTCCTTTGACAAAAAACTCTTCATTAGTCACATCTTTATTAATTTTTCTTCTTTTTAGTACACTAAAAATAGTTCCTACGGACACATTCACGTCTATATTAGACGAGCCATCTAATGGATCCATACATACTAAATATTTCCCTTCTTTAGATTCGAGGCCATTAAGAACAATGATTTTTTCGTTTTCTTCGGAAACGATGGCTGCACATTGTCCGCCTGAACTTAATGCAGAAACAAAGGCCTCATTGGCATATAAATCTAGCTTTTTTACCGGTTCACCTTGTACATTATCTTTTCCTACTTCTTCAAGGATATCGACCAATCCTGCTTTATTTATTTCCCTATTAACAATTTTAGCAGCTATAGATATATCATAGAGCAATCTAGTTAAATTGCCTGAAGCTTCAGGTTTCAAAAATTGTTGTTCAGTAATAAATTCTGCTAGAGTAATTATTTTAGCCATAGGATGCTTAATTATTTAGCAAATATCGAATTTTTAGACTAATAATTAAGTTCAAAAATAATTAACTTTGGCCATTCGATTATGGAAGTTAAAATTAGAAAAGGTCAAAAAGCCGATTTACCCTGTGTATTGGCACTTATCAAGGAACTTGCTGAATTCGAAAAAGCTCTTGATGAAGTTAGTGTAACTTTAGAAGAGTTAGAAAATGATGGCTTTGGAAAATATCCGTATTATTGGTTCATCGTAGCCGTACATAAGGGCAAAATTATTGGACTTTCTTTTTATTTTATTCGTTACTCGACTTGGAAGGGGCGATTTTTATTTTTGGAAGACTTTGTGGTCAAGCAAGACTATCGAGGTCAAGGAGTTGGAGCGCAATTGTTCGAGGAAACTATTCGAATTGCACAACAATTACAGGTTAAAGGAATGGTTTGGCAAGTATTGGATTGGAATGAAGATGCTATACGTTTTTACAAAAAATATGAGGCGTCTATACATACAGGATGGCTAAATGGAAAACTTAATAACGAACAATTAAATGCATTTGAATTAAATGAAAGTATATAAGTTTGGAGGGGCTTCTGTGAAGGATGCTGAGGGTGTACGTAACATAAGTCAACTCCTTCTTAATGAAGTTACAGAACCTCTTGCTATTGTTGTTTCGGCTATGGGTAAGACGACCAATATGCTAGAAAAAGTAGTCAATGATTATTATGCCATTAACTCTCCAACTTTAGATGAAGTCAAGCACTATCATTATTCTATTATAGAAGAATTATTTGATAAGTCTCATTCTATTTTTGATGAAGTCAATAATTTATTTGTGGAGATCGAATGGGCAATAGAAGATGCGCCAACTTCCACTTATGCTTATGAATATGACCAGATTGTATCGGTTGGCGAATTATTATCTACTAAAATAGTAAGTGCCTTTTTGGAGCAAGAAGGCTTTGCCAATAAATGGATAGATGCTAGAGATATTATCCGTACCGATAATAACTACAGAAACGCTCGTATAGATTGGAAATTAACACAACAACAAATTGCAAAACACATACCTCACAATGAGGTATTTTTGACTCAAGGTTTTATTGGTTGCACCACAGAAAATTTTACAACTACTTTGGGGCGTGAAGGATCAGATTTTACTGCAGCTATATTAGGATTCACTTTGGACGCTGAAGAAGTAACTATCTGGAAAGATGTAGAGGGTATGTTAAATGCTGATCCTCGTTATTTTGATGACGCTCAGCTCTTAAATCAGCTATCTTTTATTGAGGCTATAGAGTTAGCTTATTATGGTGCAAAAGTAATACATCCGAAGACTATACAGCCACTAAAAGAAAAAAATATTTCGTTGAGAGTTAAGTCTTTTCACAATCCTTCAGAGAAGGGAACTATTATATTTGAAGGTGCCGAAATGAAACCCTTAATGCCTTCTTTTATTATTAAAGAAAATCAAATATTGATTTCCATTTCTGCTAATGATTTATCATTTATTGTAGAAGATCATTTGAGTTATATTTTTTCACTTTTTGCCAAATATGGACTAGCCATTAATATGATGCAAAACTCGGCAGTAAGTTTCTCTGTTTGTGTTGATAGTGATTCTCGAAAAGCTATAGAACTCATTTCTGAACTAAAAGAAGAGTTTAAAGTTCAATACAACGACCAATTAACATTGTGTACCATTAGACACTACGATCAAGCTGCTATAGACAAAGTAGTGGATGAAAAAAATATTCTTGTAGAACAAAAAAGTCGACAGACTATTCAGTTTGTGTATTAATTTTCAAGGGATTTTATTTTTTGAAATAGTACTTGCGCAATATTAAGTTGGCTTTCTTGTGTCCAACCAGCAATGTGAGGCGAGAAGATGACCTTTTCCGATTCCAGCAATTGTTTCAATTCTGTTGGTTGCTTTGATAAGTTTTCGAAAGATTTTTTTTCGTATTCCAAGACGTCTAGACAAGCTCCTAAGACTTTGCCAGAGTTGAGGTTTGTTACAAGGGCTTTGGTGTCTAAACAATAGCCTCTGGATGTATTGATTAGGTATATGGGTTTATGTAATTGCTTTAAAAATACATCGTTGACTAAGTGCTGAGTTTCTTCAGTAAGTGGAATGTGTAAACTCAGAATATCAGCTTGTTCAAAAATGGTTTGCATATCACTTTCAATAGCATATTTTGGAGTGTAGCTTGTTTTATATTTGTCATAAGCTAGTACTTTAGTGTCAAATCCACTTAGTAATTTAGCCAATGCTGAACCATTATTTCCATAGCCAATAATACCAACCGTTTTACCATTCAATTCAATCCCTCTGTTTTCTTCTCTTTGCCAAATGCCCTTTCTTACTTCGCTGTCAGCTTTATTAAGATTATTGAATAAACTTAAAATCATGCCTAAGGCGTGTTCAGCTACAGCTTGTTTATTACCTTCAGCAGCATTGATAGCATGTATGTTTTTAGAATGGGCATAGTTAACGTCTATGTTTTCCATGCCTGAACCTGCACGAGCGATAAAAGTAAGCTTGTTAAAGTGCGATAAGAAATTGGCACTAATACTGATGCGAGAACGAATAACTAGACCATTGATATCATTGTGTTGTTCAATAATAGCCTTCTCAGAAAGGTCGTATCCTTCAATACAAGAGTAGCCTTCTTTTTGTAATTCTTCCCAAAGGTATGGGTCAACGGTATCTACAAAAAGTACTTTTTTCATATAGATAATATCAGTTGACCTATTAGGAAATAAATAAATAGACCAAGTACATCGTTAATAGTTGTGATGAATGGTCCAGTAGCTAAAGCGGGGTCAATTTTATATTTATCCAAAGTTAGTGGGATAAAGGTGCCGAATAAAGCAGCGAAAATGATAACTGACAATAGTGCTATACTCACTGTTATGCTCAACAAAAGACTGTAGCCTAATAAATAAGCTGCTAATAAAATAATGCTTGAGCAGATTATACCATTAACTAAAGCAACACCGAGTTCTTTAATCAGTCTTTGTGAGATATTCCCTAATGTATTTGTTCCACCAGCTAGACTTTGTACCACAATAGCAGCAGACTGAACACCAACATTACCGCCCATAGCTGCAATAAGAGGAATGAAAAATGCCATTTGATAGTTTTTTTCTATATCAAATATGCCTATCACTTTTGCACCAAAAAGACCACCTATCATACCAATTAATAGCCAAGGAAGTCTAGCTCTAGTAATTTCCCAAACGGTATCGCTAGACTCTACATCTTCAGAAATACCCGATGCCATTTGATAATCTTTTTCGGCTTCCTCTTTCATAATGTCCATGACATCATCGGCAGTAATTCGACCAATTAATTGGTTCAAGTCGTTAACTACAGGAAGCACAATCATGTCGTACTTATTCATCGTATTAGCTACCTCTTCTTGGTTCATGGTTGCGCTAACTTTAATGATGTCTTCTTTCATTATATTAGAGATTATAGCCTTAGAGTCTGTAAGCAATAATCGTTTGAGTGATAGGGTACCTAAAAGAACGTTATTGTCATCAACAACGTAAATTGTATAGACTAATTCCACATCTTCTGCTTGTCGGCGCATTTCTTTGACACAACGCATGACCGACCAGTTGCTATTTACCTTGATAAGCTCTTTTGCCATCAAACCACCAGCAGTATCTTCATCGTAATTAAGTAAGTCAACAATATCACTAGCCAAATCTTGGTCTTCAAGGTGTGATAGTACTTCTTGCTTTTTGTTCTCTGGTAGTTCAGAAATGATGTCGGCAGCATCATCTGAATCCATATTATCCACAAATTCTTCGGCGATTTCTTTAGGAGAATGTATTTTTAAGAGTTCTTCTGTGAGGTCATCTTCTAACTCTACCAACACATCTGCAGCTATACTATCTTCAAGTAGTTCGAATAGAAAACAAGTGTTTTCAAATTCTAATTCATTAAGAATTTCGGCAATATCGGCAGGGTGACAGTCTGTAATCATAGTAATAATAGACTTTTGGTCTTTATTTTCTATGCGTTCATTTAGTTCGCCAATAAAATCTTTGGTTAATTCAAACTTCATCACTCAAAACAGCTTGTTAAATTCATAAAATCTTTAACACTCAATTGCTCAGCTCTCAATGAAAGGTACTGACTTGCAATATTTTCGTCCACCAAGTTAAGACTTTTTAGAGCATTTCTTAAAGTCTTTCTCCTTTGACCGAAAGCTGTTTTTACCACTTGTACAAATTTTTTTTCATCACATTCTAACTTATCTCTGTCATTTCTTCTCAATCGTATGACTGCTGATTTTACTTTAGGTGGTGGGTTAAAGACAGTTTCATCTACCGTAAATAGGTATTCTACATCATAATAGCATTGTAGCAGTACACTAATAATGCCATACTTTTTGCTGCCGGGCGGGGATACCACACGTTCGGCAACTTCTTTTTGAAACATACCTACAATTTCAGGAATTAAATCTTTGTGGTCTATTGCTTTGAAAAGAATTTGAGAAGATATGTTGTAAGGAAAGTTGCCAACAATGGCTATGGGTTCTTTGAAAATTTCTTGTAACGGTAGTTTGAGGAAATCACCTTCTATTAGATGGTTGTCTAATTCAGGATAGTATTTTTTAAGGTAAGAAACGGATTCTTTATCAATCTCTATCACAAATGTTTCTGTATCTAAAGGAATAAGGAATTGTGTTAGCACTCCCATACCTGGACCTAACTCAAGCACTTTAGAATAGTTGTTTAAACTTAGGCTATGAGCAATATCACGAGCAATCCCTAAATCTTTCAGGAAGTGTTGGCCGAGGTATTTTTTTGCTCTTACCTTTGACATAAATCAATATTGATGAACGATTTCTAACAGTGTTCTGAATGCCCCAATTTTACCTCTATATCGCTTGTTGTGCTCTTCTTGTAATTGTGGAGCGCATTTTTCTTGATACTCATTAAGCGTATCCATATCCTTGCAGGTGTACTGAATGGCATAAGTAATTTCGTTTTCGACCAACAAACGACATATTTTGTTATCTAAAAAGTAGCCTGTGTCCATCACTTCAGGAATATGTATTTCTTTTATCCATTTTAACCAATCTTTATGAATACTTTGGTCTACTAAACTTACAGTAACATTATATATAATCATAATTCTTCTTTTTGGTCACCTCTTAACTTTCTAAATCTTTTTCTGGCCTCTACAGTATATATACTATCGGAATAGTCCAAAACTATCCTTTCATATAGTTCTTGCGCTTTATTATTGTCGTTGAGCTTTTCTTCAAGTATCTCAGCCCATTTGAATAAGGCATCGTCAGCAAGTATATCAAATGAAAAGTCAGTAGCTACTTTTTCATAGAGTTTTACAGCTAGGGTATAATTTTTATTATTGAATTCTATTTCAGCTTGTTTGTAAAGTATTTCATCGATTAGGGTATGCCCTGAAAATGTAGTGAGCATACTGTCTAATAGCTGATAGCTTTCATCGTTTTTGTTCTGATAAATAAGCCATTCTGCTTGAGCATACATTTGCATAGCTAGTGCTGAGGTGTCCAAGCCCATATTATCTGTAATGAGAAGGGATAATTGCATGGCGTTATTGGCAATTAGTTTGGTGGTAGAGCCTTTCAGGACATCGAGTTGCGCCTGTGCCCAATCGAATTGACCTTGAAAATAGGCAACTCTTGCTCGTCTGAATTTGGCTTCGTGACCGATGGGATTTTCTTTATAAGCTTTTTCCACTTGTGAATATTGAATTATAGCGTCCCACTCTTTATTATTAATGAGATAAATGTCTCCGAGCATTAGCTTACATTCAGCTTGAAGTTCACTTTCTGGCAACAGGTCAATGCATTCTTCAAGGATTTGTGCAGCAATTTCGGTTTCATACAGATGATAAGCTTTTAATTTGGCATAGTCTTTCATTAAATAAACCAAATCTTTACTTTTTCCGATTTCATCTATGGTAGATTGATAGTCATTATTTAAAGATAGCA
>CESP01025401.1_pt1 | contig 21603 bp, 18 predicted proteins | sample 531211 | NCBI WGS metagenome assembly CESP01 (sample SAMEA2622074, study PRJEB7988) | marine metagenome | biome: marine biome (ENVO:00000447); feature: surface water layer (ENVO:00002042); material: "saline water (ENVO:00002010), including plankton (ENVO:xxxxxxxx)" | depth 5 m | reverse complement strand
GATTCCGGTCAATACCCTCAGCCCGGAGTCCAAAGCACTGGCTGCCATGTTGCAGGAACAGCAGAAGCCAGCAAAGGAATTGTATGATTGGACCGACACTTCTGGACGTAGCATCAAGGCAAGCTTTGTGAGCTCGACTGCGCAAAGCGTAACTCTCGAGGTAAATGGTAATCAGACCACATTACCCCTTTCAATGTTCAGTGTCGCTTCCCAAGCTTTAGCCGAAAAGTTGGGTGCTTCGAAAAAGCCTAAATTAGAGGACAAACCGAATGAGTCCAAGGCATCCATAACTGCACCTAAGGTTGATCTTAAAGGCGACCTTGATCCTTCTAAAGTCTATCCCTGGGAAAATAACGCAAATCAGGAGGTGGAGGGTAAATTTCTCGAACTGTCCAAAGACAGCTTGAGAATCCTGATCAATTCGGGTCGCCAAGAAGTTTCCATACCCCTAGACAGTTTATCCAAGCAATCTCAATCTCTCGCTAAAAAGCTGAATTCATTAATCAATGCAGAAGCCAAGGAGGATGCAGTCTTGGTAAAAAAGCGTAAATCCATGAAGGTTCCTGCTCTCAAGGAAAGTGATTTGGATTTGGAACACGAACTAACCAATACTCTAGGGCAAAAAATAAGGGCAAAGTTTATCGAAGCGAGTAATACCCTGATTATACTTGAAATGAGCGGTAAAACTAAACCATTGGAATTGTCTTGGAGTTCTTTTTCGGATGAATCGATTGCCACCCTCGAAGCCCTCCGAAGAATGAAAGCAGAGGTGGATTCTAGGAAACCTAAAATTTCACCTCCGAAAAAAAATAGATTGGCATACTATGCAAGTGGAAAATACAAGGGTTACCATACCATTTTGGAAGCTGAAACTTACGTGGTTGCGGTTCGGAGTTCCGGTAATGGATTGGATATATTTGTAAAGCAAGAGCAAGCTGGATCCTCGATCCATCCTTTAGGCGTACCAAGGTTAGGGGTTAGTTTTGGTACCTATTACACCGATAAAACCGATCCAAAACGACACCGGTCCCGGGGCCGGAATATTAAAGATTTTAATCAATACCCAGAGCCTTCCACAGATCGCGAGCTAATTGAGTTGAGTGGAACTTACACCAACGGAGGAACTTTTGAATACAACATCGAGCTTAAAGAGAGTGGCTTGATGCTTTGGTCAAAAATGAAAGACCCAACCGGTGAAGAATGGCCATCTCGCCACCGGATCGGAATTGCAGTTCGGGGAGTGGTGGCTGACGCTAAAAACTTGCCCATGGAAAAGGTTAAGTCTGCAGTGGGTGACGGAACTTTTAGCTTTAACCCGGTAAGCGGAAAGTCAGCCCAAGTTCCCATGGACCTAAAGTGGACGGATGTTCGGAAAAAAATGAAGGTCAATACCAATAACTTAGTTTCGATGGAGCTATCGGGTAAGCCTTATGATCCGGTAATTATTTCGATTTCTTCAGTCAGTAATCGGGATATGCGTTTGGACATGGATAAAGCTTACGCCAAGACCTTTCCCTTACAAGGCGTAAGCCTTCAATACTTTGCCCTGGAGGAAAGAAAGCGTCAGGAAGTGCCAAAGAACAAAGCCCTTAAAATCATTCTAAAACCGAATTAGAACTTCATGAACTCTTGGTATTAACCAAAGCTAGCCTTTAAATTTTCCAGGCTGATTCGGGCACAATCTTCCGGGCTGGGGTGGTAGTCGAAAGGCTCAACCGATACCCAACCCTTATAATTGATTTCCTGCAGGGTTCGGGCAACTGCGATCAAATCGGTTGGGCCCTGGCCCGGCCCCCGATGATTGACGTCATTGGCATGAAAGTGGGAGAATTCCCAGCGGTATTCATAAATCGTGGCAATGGTTCCGGCAGGCTCATGAGCCATTGCCTTCATATCCAAATGCATCCGGCAGGCAGGATGGTTAACCGCGGAAATAAAACGGCGTGCTTCCGCACAGGAGGATAGGAAACTGGTTTCCACTGGGGATAAGGGTTCCATCGCCAAGGTAACGCCGAACTCACCCGCAAGTTCAGAAACCTCACGAATAATTTCTACTGCTCGACAAAAGGCATCTTCATAGACGGTGCCACATTCTAGATTTCTTTGCTGGGGGCTACCAAGCACCATAATACTTCCACCCATTTGGCCCGTTAGCTTGGCAAGTTTTTGGAGGTATTCACAAGTAGCATCACGCATGCCCTGATCGGAGGAAGTAAGATGCAAACCTTCGGACTTGGCCATGAGCCAGTGAAGCCCAACAATTTCAATCCCCGCAGAGTTTGCAGCTTCAAGGCAGCGCGCTGCGTCCTCTTCATTAATCTCAAGGGGATTATCCTTCAAGGTGAACGGGGCAATTTCCACTCCTTGGTAACCGATCTCGGCAATCTTGGATAAGCCATCCTTGATGGACATTTCCTGAAAGACTTCATTACATAGTGCGAATTTCATAAATGAGAGATGAAAGTATGTGCCTTACTTGTTTTTAGGTGAAAGGTAATCCTCAGGATAACCTGGATGATTGGGCATGATCGAAGTAGGATGCCCAGGGTCTTGAGCATAGCGAGCAAAGCGGTTTTCAATTTTGGCATCCTCGGGTATTCCAATATGAAAAACAAAACGATAGCGTAGGGTCAAGCTTTGGCCTTTGGATATGGTATGTGCTCCATCTCCTCCAATTTTGATGGGAGCAAAAGGGTTTGCGGAAATAAGGCCATAGTCGCGGGCATGCCACCAAGATTTCTCTCCTTTTTTTGTTAGGTTGGTTGGGTGACTGAAGAAAGCAATCCCTGCCTGCTTTCCTTCCATCGTTCCATAGTAATGAACCCAATCCGCTCGTTTTCCCCAGATGTTTTTCCCTTCAACTCCTTCGCTATTTCGAGCCTTACCATATACTTTGTGAACCCCGCGTTTAGCACTTGGAGTAAGGCGAAGATCGGGATGAGTTCGGATTCCCACGAAGCCATCCTTAAACGCCTCAAAGACCAAATCCTGATGAGTGGCATGCAAATTGATTTCCAAATCTATAAAGCGGGCTACCTCATCGGCTCCGAAAGTGAGGGTGCGGGTATCTGCACCCATCGTTTTTCCTTGATGATCTTTCCAGGCATTGAGGGTTTTGATTAGGGCCCGGTTTTCTCCCGATCTGGTCTCAATCACCTTGATGTGTTCCACCATGCCGGAGTTTTCATATTGATTATGCCAGAAATTTGCTCCGCTCATTCCTTGGTGCCCGATAAAAAGACCTCGGTGATGCGGATGATCCTTAGCTTCACCTGGAGTATTACTTTTCATGGGGTAATCCCGAAGTACACGGATTCCAGTGGGTCCGTGAATTGGCCAAAGGATGGGTTGTCCCAGTTTATGGAAATTGTACCGAGCAAAAAAAGCACCATCGATTTTAACTTCGAGCACATCTTCTTTTTTCAAAACCGAAAATATCGAGTCTGTGGTCTCCTCAATCTTTTCGCATGCAAGCTCTTTGAAGGTATTATATTTCTCGTTTGGATTCTCGATGCCAAATGAGTAAGCATGAACTAGGCAAAATAAGAAACTGGATTTCAAAAAGGGTAATGGCTTCACGGGAATACGATCAAGTACGAAATATTAAACTTGTCTTTAAGAAGAGTGGATCGATTAACTAGTGTAAAGTAATAAAGAGTGATCACTTGAAATAAGAATTTAATAAGTAAAAAGAATTACCGGCTCTGTTAGGTGAGTGATCGATTGCCCCCTCAAGTTGAAGTAACAATGGGGTTCGAGTTATGGGGCTTCTTGAGCGAATCCATGCTCTTTTATTATCCTGATAATTTCGGTTGAGAGGCTCGTTCTGCTTTCAAATTTCATTTTGATGTAATTTGAAGTTTTGAGATTGCGGAAAGAATTAGAAATACAGATCATTTTGTTTGTACTTGATTCTCTCATCAAGCAACTAAACTATTATGATTCGACTCCTTTTCTTTTCGGTTTTCCTTTTTTCTACTGCTTCTGGATTATTTTCTAAAAATCGCCCATCAAAGCCGAATATTGTATTGATTCTCGCGGATGACTTGGGATGGCAGGATGTCGCTTGTTATGATATCGACGAGCCTTCCCCGATGGAGACACCCCATATTGATTCTCTGGCCCAAAAAGGAGTCCAGTTTTGGCAGGGATATTCCCCAGCCCCAACTTGTGCACCCACCCGATGTGCGATTTTAAGCGGTCGGCATCCAGCGGTTTTACAGAAAACTCATGTCGTCGGTGGAAATCCTCCCACCCCATATAACCAAACCGAACATCCGATTATGGACCCTTGGTTTAGTGGCCGCATGAAAATGGAAGAAGTCACGATTGCCGAGGCCCTACGCGCCAATGGGTATGTGTCAGGTCACACCGGCAAATGGCACACCGCGATCGACCACAATGCCTTTCCTCAGCCCGAAGATCAGGGCTTTGATTTTACCAGCAATCACTTAGGGGCAAGTGCGGCGATGCGACCCCATCGATTGACTGGTTTTGCCACCAAAGAAAAAAATGATCCTTATCAACTCGATCAAGAGGGCTTCCCCAAGGATCAAACCACGGAGGATGCCCTTGAATTCATGGAGCAGTCCAAAGAAAAAGCTTTCTTTTTATATTATGCCGCTTGGTTGGTTCATACTCCAATTCATAGCCGGAGTAAGGAATTACTTGAAAAATATTGTAATAAGCTGGGAGTTGATTTCCCGGATGACCCAAGTAGTTGGACATTAGCAGGACAAAAAAATCCCTACTACTGTGCCATGGTTGAAATGTTCGACCACTATGTTGGGCAACTTCTTCAGTACTTGGAGGAAACACCGGATCCTCGCTGGTCTGGGCACATGCTCATTGAGAATACTTATGTCATTCTTACTTCTGATAATGGTGGAATGGAAAGAGTACCCAATGAAATAATCACCGATAATTATCCGCTTGATCGGGGTAAGATCAATGCCCGTGAGGGTGGAGTGCGTGTACCCTTAATTATTTCAGGTCCGGAAGTAAGGGGAGGTCAGCAAAGCAATGTGATGATCAACGGGATTGATTTTTATCCCACTATTCTAAGTTGGACTGGTACCCCCCGGCCCAAGTCCCAAGTTTTAGATGGTTGCGATATCAGTCCCTTACTTCGTGAAAACCCTAAGCTCGCAGATCTAGTAAAAGAGAAAGACGGAGAAGTCCGAAACTCGATGGTTTGGCACTTTCCACATGGCGTTGCTCAGCAATCCACACTGCGAAGAGGAGGCTGGAAATTAATTTATAATTACATGCCTGGACGACCTACGGTTGAACTTTTTAAGCTTTATGAAAAATATCCCAAGCCTTCCAAACGGGTGGATATTGAAGAAGCAGTAAACCTCGCGAATCAATTTCCGGAACAAGCTGAATCGATGAGAAAAGAACTTTTTCAGAGATTAGATGCCATGAACGCATCATATCCCTATTTGAACCCTCACTTTAAGAGATCCTTAGACGGGAAGGATCAGGTTTGTGCCATCGTTGAAAATGGTAAGGAAGGGAGCAAGGTGTGGGTCCAGTTTCAGGAACATGGAAACCAGGTCCTCAAAGGGCAGATCGTATACACCTTGAATGGAGGACAAAGAAGTGAGGAGTGGTATCTTGCCCCTGCGAAACTCAAAGGAGGGCGCTTGCATGGGATTTTACCCAAGGGAACCACGCACTATTTCTTTAATTTGATCGATGAGAAAAATTTTCTGGTCTCCTATCCAATCCCGATGGATATTTTGTCTGCTGGAAAAACCCGACCTAAAGGAATGTATTCGCTGAACAGCCTCGAGAATTAATCGGATCTGATTCAATTTTACCCAAAAAAAACGCCTTATTACTGAGGCGTCTTTTGGCTTCAAAAGCACAAACTTAAATGAAACAAATTGACTTTTATCATTTGTAATGACGGGCTTCCGCTCAAAATTGTTCAAAAAAGATCTTTTAATTTCCCTATAAGCTTCAGCTCCATTCCAGCATTCTCTGGATAGGGGCTTTGGCCTGCTCAATTAAACTTGCTTCCATGGAGATCTCAGGGTTACCGGATTGTAAGCAATCGAGAAGTTTTGAAAGTGTATTCATCTTCATATAGCGACAATCATTACAGGCACAATGCCCAGTGGGTCCGGCTACAAAAGATTTCTCTGGGAGTTCACGAGTGAGGCGATGCATCATTCCAGTCTCGGTTAAAATGATAAAAGTATCAGCCGGATTACTTTGGCAATACGAGACCATTTTTTCAGTGCTACACACTTCGTCTGCCATTTCTCGAACGGAATCAATACATTCAGGGTGTGCCACCACCGGCGCATAGGGAAATTCCAACCGGCACCGTTCAATAGATTCTTTGGTGAAAAGCACATGGGCATAACAACTCCCGGGCCAGAGTTGCATGGTTCTTCCCGTTTGTCCGATTACCCATTGGCCTAGGTTTTGATCGGGAACGAATAGAATTTCACGATCTGCGGGGACTTGTTCCACAATTTTTACTGCATTGCCACTGGTACAGATTACATCACTCAGCCCTTTGACCGCGGCCGAGCAGTTCACATAGGCAACCACATAGAGATTTGGATTTTTTTCTTTGTAGGCAGCAAGTTGATCTGCAGGACAAGAATCGGAAAGAGAACAACCCGCACCCAAGTCGGGGAGTAAAACCGTTTTACTTGGGTTTAAAATCTTTGCGGTTTCCGCCATGAAATGAACCCCACAGAATACGATTACCTCGGCATCAGTTTCAGCTGCCTTACGGGCCAAGCCTAAGGAATCTCCGACATAATCTGCAACTTGCTGAATCGGGTCGACTTGATAATTGTGGCAAAGAAGAATCGCATTCTTTTCTTTTTTTAGGCGGAGAATTTCTTCCTGTTGTTCGGTCAGTGCGACCGAGTCCTGAAGCTGAAAGATTTGGAGTTGCGGAGGGGCGGTGAGGGTTTCGGTCATCAGGAAACCTAGTGAGCACAGATCGTACAATTTCCTTGTTTTCGAAATTGTGGGCATTCCGCGTGAACCTGAAGGCGTTGATCCTTTAGATCAAGACCAAGCTTGGCGGATACATTTTTCCCGTACCACTCCATGAAGGGAGCATCGATGTCGAAAATCTTTTCGCAGTCCGAGCAAATAACTTGGGCTTTAAAAGTTTCTGCAGATCCAGTGAGAGAATAAAACTTATTATCATGGCCGACATCGATCTTGCGGATGACACCACTTTCAACAAGTAAGGGAAGGCAGCGATAGACCGTGGCCCGGGAAACAGTATCATCAAGACTATGGGCGTCTTGGAGCAATTGCTCGGCAGTAAAATGACCTGTTTGTTTAAAGAGAGCCTCAAAAACCCCTTTTCGCTGTCCGGTCATACGTAAGCCTTTACTAACTAAAAATTCAGAAAAACTTTCCAAGCTCTCGTTTGATATAGAAACCATTCACTAAGCTACCTAAACCCTTCGAATTCTGGGGTCAACCTTATTGAGACCCTTTTGAGATTAAATGGTTTGTTTACAAGAATCAAATATGCATTAAAATTAGTCAACCATGGCATTGAAGGTAAATGATCATATAATTCCAGATTGGGCAATCGAAGGGCAGGCTCAATCATTGTATCAAAGCGTTGCGGAAAAAATGAAGGGTAAGCCACAGGAGGTCATCCAAATGGCAGCTATCGATATGGCTAAGGACCGCTTAATCGATCAGACCCTGATGTCTCATGAAAGCCAAAGCAGGAGCTACGAAGTGAATCCGGTTGAGGTGAATAAGCAGATGAAGCGATGGATCCGCGAGAATGGAGGCAAAAAAGCATTTGAAAGCGGAAAACATCCTGTAATTAAGAATAAGGAAACCCTAAGAAAGGAAGTTACCAACCAGATCCAGTTCAATATGCTTCTGGAGGAAGAGTCAAAATGTGAACCCGTATCTGAGGAGGAAACCAAAAAATATTATGATAACCGCCCTGATCTATTTACTGCGGAGGAGACGGTATCTGCTTCACATTTGCTCAAAAAAGCCACGACAGAAGATGAATTTTCCGAAGCTAAAGATGCCATTTTACTCTTACGGGAAAAATTGGAAAAAGGTGCGGATTTTACCGAACTGGTAAGGGAAGAATCAGACGATGCCGGGAATGATGGAAACCTTGGAGAGTTTGGCCGGGGTCGCATGGTTCCCGAATTTGAGAAGGCTGCCTTTTCCATGAAAAGCGGAGAGTTGAGCGACCCGGTCCGTACTCAGTTTGGATGGCATTTGATTCAGGTAAAGGAGAGACATCAAGGAAAGTTGACTCCTTATAATGCGATTAAGGAAAAGGTATCGGAGTATCTTACTGAACGACGAAAGGATGCCACTTTCGAGGCTTTTCTGGACCGCTTAAAAGCAGAAGCAAATATTGAGGAAGTATCAGGAATCTAATTAGGAACGCTTTCTCCCCAAGCCCTCGAGAATTTTCAAGGTACTCTTCGATTTATTAAGAGCATATAGGTGAAAGCCAGGGCAACCCACATTGAGTAATTCCTTGACTTGGTCCAAAGCCCAATCAGCTCCAATTCCAGGCTGGTCTGATTCTTGAGATTGTTGCAGGTGATGCTCCAATTCAGGGGGTAGGCGGGCTTCGCACATGCTGCAAAATCTTTTCACCTGGCCTAGTGACAAAGCAGGCAGTAAACCAGGAAGGATTGGGATGGATATTCCAGCATTTTTGCAGTCAGATACGAATTTGAAAAAAGCCTGATTATCAAAAAATAATTGTGTAGTGATGAAGTCAGCCCCCGCCTCCACTTTGGTTTTTAAATTTTTTAAATCAGTAACCTGATTGGAGGCTTCGGGATGCTTCTCTGGGTATCCGCCTACACCAATCCCGAAGTGAGGGAAGTTTTCACGGATCAAACTGACCAAGTCGGAAGCATAAGAAAAGCCACCTTCAATGGGTCTGAACTGAGTTTCTCCCCTGGGAGGATCACCCCTGAGTGCCATGATGTTGCAGAAGCCGGCAGTTGCAAAATCCTCCAGAATCGTAAGCAGCTCATCCCGAGTATGTCCCACGCAGGTTAAGTGAGGCATCACTTCAAAACCATGCTCCTCTTGGAGCAGTTTTGCATAGCGCATCGTAGTAACTCGGGTTCCGCCACCGGCTCCATATGTGATGGAGACAAAATCAGGGTCATAAGGTTGGAAGCTTTCCGCAGTTTTTAGCATCCTTTCACCACCTGCATCATCCTTGGGCGGGAAGAATTCAACTGAAAAAAGTTTTTTTCCTTTTTCTAAAATCTTACCAATTGATTCACCTTTGCTCATAAACATATCAAGATATCATGATATGTTGATATGTTCAAGGCAAATACCGGAGCTTACAAACGGATACGGGAGCTAATTAAAAGGTTGCTGACTGAATTAAGGTATTTCTCCACCCGTTTTTGCGGGTTGATGTCCTGAACCCTTTCAAGAAGACCAACCGCCTTTTCGTAATCTTGATTAGAAACGAGCATTCTCGCATGTTCGAGCAAGGCGGAGCTTTCCTGCTCTGGATCTTTTGCAGCTCTTTCAAATCGAAGTTCAGCTTCAACGAATTCATTCTTTTTCCAGGCGATTTGACCTAAGATAAAGTGAATTTTACCCTCCAGTGGAAATTTCTTGGCTAAATCAAGAAGGATGTCGGATGCTTTTTGATCTTTTCCAGTTGCTCTCAATACCTCGGCTTGGAGTAGGCGGATTTTTTTTTCATCTTCCTCGGAGTAACCCTTCCCAAAATTAAGTTCGATTTTTTCAAGGTAAGAAAAGCCATCTTGATAGGATCCACGCCCAATAAGTATTCGGGCGACTCGAACATAATTTAGCAAGGGGAGTTTCTGCTTTTTTTGGATTGCTTCTTCGTATACTTGAAGGGATTGGTCATACAGTTCAAGGTTGTGATAAAGGTCTCCAAGAACCATAAAGTCTGAAAGTTTCAACTTCCCCATTCGTTTCATAGTTTCAAGGGCAACCACCGCTTTTTTTTCTTTTTGTAAAGCCTGCAGGACTTGTGCTCTGGCCCGATGGCAAAAAGTATCGTTAGGGTCTTTTTCCAAGAGCTCGTCGAGTAAGGCTAAGGCCTCGGGGAAGCGTTCGGTATAGAGAAAGCAATTTACCAATCCATTCCGGGCATCCTTACTTTCTGGCAGAAAGAGTAGAGCCATACGGTAAGCATTCTCCGCAGATAAAAAACGTTCCAAGCTGAGGTGACAGTATCCAAGAGCTACATAGGTAACACCATCTCCATCCCCTAATGCAATTGCCTTGATCAGACTTTTAGAGGCCTGATCGAGGTTGCCTAAATTTAATTGTACCAATCCAAGATTCTTATGAGCTCGTAGAAAGGAGGGGAATTTTTCAATGGCTTTTTGATAAGATTGAGAAGCTGCGGTCAAACGACCGTTTTGATAATACATCGAGCCCAGGGCATAATCCAGAGCAGGACTACTTTTCTGGTCCACTTTTCCTTCCAAGTATAAGATGGCTTCAACCAATTGATTTTCTGCCTTGGCAACCACTTCCCTTAAGACCGATTGTTCGGATTTACTTATTTTTGGCTCGATCTCACTACGAAATCCGTAGTCCCCCATAAAACTACGAACAAAAGATGGATTGTTCCAGAAATCCTTAGTTAATTCGGGCTTGGGAGCCTGACCATGAGCATGGGTAAAAAGTATAATGAAGAAAGGGAATATAAATTTCATTGATTCAGTAGGCTAAAGCGAACGGGAAGATAAAATTGTACTTTTACCGCCTCTCCATTTCTGCGGGGTGGTTCGTAAACTGAATTTTCTGCGGCTTCGCGAGAGGGTTTTACAAAATCTGGATGGGTGCTGGAGACAACTTCAAGTACCTTTACCTTACCTTTTTCATCAATAAGAACGAGCAGCCTCACTTCCCCCTCCAAGCCCTTTCTCTTTAAATTTGATGGATAACGAAGGATGCCACGTTTCAGAATGGACGGATTGCGGTCTAACTCATGCAAATCGAATACCAGTTCCTTTCCAAAACCTTCGGGTATTGGATTGAAACCAGCTAAAGAAAAAGCAGCTCTAAAATCGCCTGGTCCAACGTCAAGGCTGACATTAATTGCAGGGGTATCCAATTTTGCTACAGTCTGGACAAGAACGGGTTCGGGTACAGGTTGCTTGGCTTTGTTCTCTAGAATTCTTTCCATTTTTGACTTCGGAGGAGGTGGTGCTGTAAAGACAGGGGCATCTACTTTTCTCACAAGCCATTCATCGTATCGAATGAATTCTGAAAGCGGAAGCAAACCAAATAACACTAAGGAGATCAGCATGGAAAATAAAAAGCTGAGCTTTTTAGAACCCTCTATTTTTTCGGATTCCAATCCGGGCACGCCCTCAAAATTTACAGGTGGCTTTTTCATCGCAACAGGGGGCTCAACTTGATTGCTTTTGCCCCCCCGAGAAGTGCCTGATCCATAACCTCAGTCGCAAGTCCAGCTTTGGACCCGGGCGATACTTGAACCAAGATCGAAGCCTTGAAGTCTGCATGGGCGGTTCGGACAATGGGTGCAACCTCTTCAATACCTATGACAGATCCATTTTTCAAAATTTGTCCGGATGCAGAAAGCCGAAAGGTTAGGGGAGGTTTGTTTTCATTGGATGGACTCGCTGAGTCTTTGTATTTTGGGGTGATACCGACCTCATTTACGAAGGAGGTGGCGACAATGAAAAAAATCAGCAGGATGAAAACCATGTCGATCAAAGGGGAAACATTGATTTCCGCTTGATCGGAAGGAAAGTAGTGAGCTCGTCTTTTCATCTTGGTTTACGGGTGGCGATGGATACGGAAGGAGCAATTTTTCGAGCCTCTAAGATTATTTTTGCAAGGAGGGTGGCATCAGCCCATTGGTCGGTTTGAATCACCACGGGTTTATTTCGGTCTTTGCTACCAAGTTCGATCAGTCTTGGGATTTCAGGTAACTGAACCTCTTCGCCTCCATGAAAAATCTTATCTTCAGAGGATAGAGCAAAGAGAATGGAATTTCGCTTTAGAGAATCTGCGGTTTGGGCGTCAGGTCTTACAACTTCTACTCCTGGTATGCTGACAAAGGTAGCGGAAACAATAAAGAAGATCAATAGAATGAAAACAACATCAATCAAAGGGGAAACATTGATGGATCCATCCTGCTCGTCATCAAGAGATTTTGATCTTCCGTATAGTCTCATCTGGATAGGGCAGGGCTGACTTGTCGAATGGTAATGCTTTCCAATCTGTTGATACAATGGAGCCAATCTTTCTTTTGTCTTTTTAAAACATGGATGAATGCAAGTGCGGGAATGGCAACCAGCAACCCAGCTTGGGTGGTGATCAAAGCCTGTGAGATGCCACTCGCTACAAGGTCCATCTTGTAACTATCTTGCATGCTTAGTCCGTTGAAAGTTTGGAGCATGCCAATAACCGTACCAAGTAATCCGATGAGAGGAGATGCACTTGCAAGAACAAGCAACAACTTGATTCTGCGACTCAAGTAGGAAGCATCTGATATTCGAACCTGTTGGAAGCGGCGACGGGTCTCTCTCGGGTCTTTGTCGGTGGCGATGCAATAGCGAATGATTCGGTCTACCTTTCCTCCTCCCTGAAAAGCATCCCATTTTTCTCTTGGAAAAGCCTTTAGGTCTTTAGGAATTACATTCCGAAGCCTGAGCCATAAATCAAAAGCCACATAATAAGTGTAAAGAGAAAGAACGCCGATGACGGGCATTAAAGAGCCCCCTTTTTGCCAAACATTACTCGCACTGGAGAAAAATTCAAAGAATGGATTCATCTTTGGAATCAACCGAACTAAGCGACTGGGTTTCGTCTCTTTTTAAATGAACCAAGCGGGCGGCAAATCCTTCCAGTTTTGAGATCATACCCTGTACTCTTCGTGAGAGCAGAGCGTGGGCAATTAAGGCAGGAATGGCCGTAACTAAACCAAATTTCGTGGTAACCAGAGCTTCAGATATGCCCCTTGCCAATTCACTGTTTTCAGGGTTTGCAAAGTTGGTAATTTGACGAAACACATCAATCATTCCAGTCACCGTACCTAGGAGTCCCAATAGCGGGGCGGTTGCCGCGGTGACTGCAATCAAAGGGAGAGCTTTTTCTAAGCGTACTTGAAAGTCGATGATTTGTTCAAAAAGGATTTCCTCAAGAATTTCAGGTGTTTTTCCCTGATAACTTTGGGCCGTTTTCCGAAGAAGCTCAAAGGGACCGCTGAAGGAACCATCAAGCTTGGCAGGGCCATATGGAGTAGAAATACCCAGAATTTGAAAAGCCTTGAAAATTAAGATTAAGATAGATACTGCAGCAAAAAATAAGATCGGATAAATCCAAATCCCTCCTTTCTGCAATTCTTCAAAGACCGTTAGTTCTCCTCCTTCCATCACAAATGCTTTTCCCAGGCTAGGGTCGAGGGGAACACTGGTCATGGATTCTGGAGGAGCAGAAAGTGCAGATTGAATCAGAGCAGATGTGGTATCTGAAGCTTTTAAGAGACGGGAAGGTTCAGGTTTCTTTATGAAATCTGCAGATAAGTCCAGAGAAGAATATGGTTCGGACTGAAATGATTTTTCTAGAAAGCCAGCACTTCCTTCGATACCCGAAAAGAAAATAACTGGTCCCAAGGACCAAAAAGTTCCCTCTTCCCTCATACCTTCTGGAGGAACGATAGCATTTCCCTTGAAGGCCATCCCCCCAGCCTGTTCCTTGCTTGTTCGAATACTGAGTTGAAGGATTTGCAGGTAAGCTTCCATTGACGCTTGCAGACCCTGATCATCCTTGCGAAGTAATTCAGCCAAGGAATCACTCCAGAGGAACTGTTCCGATGGTGGAGTAGCTTGCCTCCAACTTCGGGCATAGTCTTTGAGCAAACGAAGTGATGATTCCAATTCACCTTCGTTTTGCTGAACCTCTTCCTTGAGCTGTAATAAGCTGGCGTCTCGATTGTCCCTTAATCGAAGTCTCCGATCCAACTCTTTCCGTTTTTCTGCAGCACTGCGCTCTTGGGATGCAACCTTTTGGGCGATTGGAATCTTCTGATCTTCAATCTGCTTGCGAATTTCCGCAAGCCTACGGGTTGCATCCTGTAAATCTTGTCGTGCCGATACCCGTACTTCTCGAATTCCTTGCCCTCGAAGGCCAACCGAAAAAGCAACCAGAGCAATGAGGTAGAAAAAAAATAATGGTTTCATCGGTTCAATTGGTTCGGAGTAGGAAGAGGAAGCTCAAGAAAACGGGGCATTGCCCGATTGTTCATCATTTGTACACCGGTGGTAACTTCTCGGGCAATGTTGTCTTTCCGAGTCCATATCCAACCCGTATTGGAGGGAAGACCATATCCAGAAACGGTACCTGATTCATTGACAAAATAGGCGGCACCCAGACCAAAGTACAAAACCATAAATTCACGGGACTTATCGTCATCAAGGGTAAATTCCTGGCGTTCCAGAGTGACGGTCCGGTGAAAGAGATGAATGGATTGGAGTAAGGAGACTATGGCTTCTACTCTTTGGCGTAAGGTCAACCGAGCTTTTTGGGGACCGTCTTCGAGTTTTTTACGGAAGGGAGAAAGTCTTTCCGCCAAAGGGGTGGGGAGATAAGAAAAAATTTCATCGACTTGTTGTTCTATCTTCTGGAGACCGCGAATCAGAGATTGAGTGGTGTTTTCCGCCTTTTCTTTTCTTTCCATCAGTTCACTTCTTTGTTGTGCGGCACCAACTGCTTCTTCTTCGAAGAGTTTAAGTTTTTCCTGCAACTCAAGGAGTTCTCGGGTGAGGGCATCTTGAAGATCCACGAGGGCTGCCTTATCCGATTTCCATTGCGTGGATTCTTGTGAAATAAGGTGTTCGGTATCAATCCATTCCTCAATGATCTGCTGGGTTTCTTTTATTTCCGAAAATAGTTGGAAAAAAGTGAAACATTGCCCCAAGAGAAAAAGACGGAGTATGCGAAAGATTACCATAGAAAATTTACCCTACAGGAAATAACTAAAATGGAAAGACTTTATGAGACTCAATCTCAATAAGTATTGTGTACTGATTTGAAGTGATTGCAAAAAAGGGTTGTAGAGGTTTAGGAGGAGAGGAGGCGACGAAGAGTCTCGTCCACAATTTTTGGGTTTGCCTGTCCTCGGGTGGCTTTCATTACCGCACCCTTTAAAGCATTAATTGCTCCTTCTTTCCCGCCTCTGAATTTCTCGGAAGCATCCGGGTCATCGGAAATGGCTTGCGAGCAAAGAGTTTCGATCTCATCCCCATCTGATTTCATTTCCAAGCCCTTTTCTTTAATCAACTCTTTTGCTGATTTCCCGGAGGTAAACATTTCAGGGAAAAGTTCTTTGGCAACATTATTTGAGATGGTTCCATCTTCGATCAGATTTACGAGTTCAGCGAGAGCTACCGGAGATACCTTACAATTTCCCAATGTAACCACGTCCGCAGTTGAATCCTCATTTTGATCCGTATTTTGAGCAAGTTCACGGAGCAAGTCGTTTACCACCCAGTTGGCCACTTTTGAGGGTACTTGGGTTAAAACAGCTGCTTCTTCAAAGTATTCGCAAAGAGGGCGATCTCCGCAGAGTGCGGAAGTTGAGGTATAAGGAAGCTGCATTTCTGACTGGTATCTTCTTTGCTTATCGAATGGCTTTTCAGGAAGCTCCAGAAGGATTCGATCAATCCATTCTTGCTCAATTTGAACCGGCATCAAATCTGGATCAGGAAAATAGCGGTAGTCATGAGCCATCTCCTTGGTACGCATCGGAGTGGTATATTTTTGATCGGGGTTCCAACGCCTGGTTTCCTGGACTATGGCCTCGCCCTCATTCATAGCTTTGGTCTGCCGACGAATTTCATATTCAACTCCATTACGAACCCCAGAAATTGTATTAAGATTTTTAATCTCAACTTTAGTTCCCAATGTATGGGTTCCGACAGGGCGAACGCTGATGTTAGCATCACATCGAAGCTGTCCTTTTTCCATATCGCAGTCGGATATACCCGCGGATACTAAAGAGTTTCGAATCGAAGTTAGGTAGGCAAAGACTTCATCAGGAGAAAAAAGATCCGGTTCACTTACAATTTCCAAGAGTGGGCATCCGGCACGGTTGTAATCGACCAAGCTATCGGATTCAAAATGGGTCAGTTTTCCAACATCCTCCTCCAGATGAATCCGGGTAAGTTTTACCTTTCGGTGTGGACCCATAACCGCTGGAGAATCACCAGGCATTTCAATCTCGACTTCCCCTCCCTCACAGATCGGTTGATCAAATTGGGAGATTTGATAATTCTTGGGCATATCGGGATAGAAATAATTCTTACGATCCCACTTACAGATCGATGCGATCTTGCATCCTAGCAATAAACCAACTTTGATAGATTTCTCGATGGCATCCAGATTCATTACCGGTAATGCACCGGGTAAACCAAGGACCACTGGATTGGTTAGCGTATTGGGCGGTCTTCCGAATCCAGTACCTACCCGGGTAAACATTTTAGAACTTGTATCTAATTGAACATGAACCTCCAAACCAATCACAGCTTCGTATTTCATTTTGTTGACCTCGTAATCCTGGTTAGAGAGTTGGAGCCTGCCGGCCAAATCCATGCTCTTGATCAAAAACTTGGGCGATGGAAAGCAAATGGCTTTCCTCAAAAGCACGACCAATCAATTGCATGCCAATGGGAAGACCAGAATCGGAAAATCCGCAAGGTATCGAAATCCCCGGCAAGCCGGCCAAGTTTGTGGAAATGGTGTACACATCACTCAAATACATCGAGATTGGATCATCACTCTTTTCTCCGAATTTAAAAGCAGGGGTGGGGGAGGTGGGAGTCAGGACGGCATCCACCTGCTCGAACACTTTCTCAAAATCTTTGCGAATCAGGGTTCGTGTTTTCTGAGCCCGTAGGTAATAGGCGTCGTAGTATCCACTACTTAGGGCATAAGCTCCAAGAATACATCTTCTTTTCACTTCTTCCCCCAATCCTTCTCCTCGGCTTTTCGAGTAAACATCGATTGCATTTTCCGCCTTGAGGCTTCGAGAGGTGTAGCGAATTCCGTCATATCGAGCCAAGTTCGAAGAGGCTTCAGCGGTTGCAATTACATAATAAACAGGGATGGATAAATCAGTACAGGGCAAGGAAACCTGAACGATTTCAAAGCCTTTTGATTCGTAGAATTTAATCGCACCTTCGATGGACTTGCGGACTTCATCGTCCATCCCGGGTCCAAAGAACTCTGCGGGAAGTCCAAGCTTACAAGGACTGATCGGGGATTGGATTTCAGAAGAATAGCGAGGAACTTCAGTAGGGAAACTGGTAGAATCCATGGGGTCATGGCCACAAATGACTTCGAGTAGCAGAGCGGCGTCCTCGACGGTTTGAGCAAAGGGCCCAATTTGATCGAGAGAAGATGCGAAAGCGGCTAAGCCGTAGCGGGAAACCATTCCATAAGTTGGTTTCATCCCAACCACCCCACAAAGGGAGGCGGGCTGCCTAATAGAACCACCGGTATCGGACCCAAGGCTTAATGGAACTTCTCGAGCGGCCACGGCAGCCGAACTTCCTCCACTGCTTCCACCCGGAACACAATCAAGATTCCAAGGGTTTCTGGTCGGGCCATAAGCGGAATTTTCAGTGGATGAACCCATCGCAAACTCGTCCAAGTTTAGCCGACCTCCGATCACCATCCCTGCCTCCTTGAGGTTTCGAGTCACAGTGGCATCATAAGGGGAAATATAATTCTCTAAAATTTTACTGGCAGCGGTAAGCGGTTGACCCTCTACACTGATAACATCTTTCATACCCACCGGGATTCCATCCAGAGAACCTAGGGTTTCTCCTTTGGCTCTTCTTTGATCTGAAGCATTTGCCTGAGCAAGCATATCATCTTCGTCCAAGTGAAGAAATGCATGAACCCGATCATCCACTGTTTTAACTCGTTCAATGAAGGCATGTGTAATTTCAATCGATGAACAAGAACCTTGATCTAAGAAATTGGCTAAGTCCGCAGCGGTTGCAGAAGTAAGGTTGGATTGATCCATAGTTCGGCTCTATTCCTCGACTACTTTGGGTACTACAATTTGTTGGTTTCGTACTTTAGGTGCATTTTGCAAGGCTTGCTTCGGTTCTAATCCAGGCTTGGCTTCATCCTGATCCCAAACATTAAACCTTGGAAATGCATGGGCGGTGGGTTCAACCCCTTCGACATCAACCTCCTGAAGTTTTTCAAAGTATTTCAAAACATTACCGAGCTGAGATTGGAATTTTGAGCGCTCTTCCTCCGATAATTCGATTCTTGCCAGGTTGGAGACATAATCAATGTCCATTCCTTTTTCTTCACTCATCTTATTTTCTCAGTTCGTAAGGGGTTTCCTTTCCAACCTTTCCCAAAATTTCGTCAAAGGCTTGGTTCACTTCTTTTTCACTCAGTGTGCGGTCAGGAGCACGGAAACGAATTGAACAGGCGACACTTTTTTTCTCTTTATCCAAGCCTTTACCCTGGAAGATGTCGAAGATGGATACAGGATCTACCTGAAATTTATTTTCCCCAACTTCGGTGGCAATCTTGTCAAGGGAAGCCCGCACTGACTCCGCTGCTTCGTTTTGATCGACGACCAAAGAAAGGTCTTTGATTGCAGGAGGAAAGGAGTGAAATTTCTGGAAGCCCACGACCTTTTTTTCCTTGGCTAAGAGAATGGGATCGATCAAGATTTCTCCCGCAAAAATCGGACCTTTGGCTTCTTTTTTCTTTGTGAGTTGAAGGTCAAGAATCCCGATACTTAATTCTAATTTGTTTCGATGACAATTGCCCAACTTTGCAGAATAATCACTTTGCCATGGAGCTTGTCCGGAAAGCGATTTCCATAATCCCTTTGGCTGATTGAGACCACAAGCGTGTAAGACACGTTGAAGTTGGTTTTTGAGCTCAAAGAAATCGAGCTCCTCTCTCGGTTTCCACTGACGGGAATTGGGTTTGGCAAAAGATGCAAAAGCAATGCTGATACATTCCACATTGCCTCGGGGCCCCGGTACAAAAACTCTACCGGTTTCAAAGAATCGAGTTAAGTCGTTGAAGTTCTTCTGATTGTGCGAGAGGTTCTCTACCAAGCCGGGTAGGAGAGATGCCCGGACATGGGTGTGATCGGAGGTAAGTGGATTATTAAGGGCAAGTTTTCCGGTTTCCAGATTACAGTTCCATTCTTCAACCTCATCTCCCGACCGAAGGCTGTAATTACATGCTTCCTGAAAGCCCTGACCGACCAAGTTATCAATGGCCTTTTGACAAACTTCATAAGTGGAGTCGTTTTCACGGAAGGAAGAAGGGAAAGCAACCGGATCATCTTTCAAATGATCAGTTCCATGAATACGAAGAAATTCCTCTACCAAGTCGATGGGGCGATCCACCTCCGATCGAAAGGATGGAACCAGAACTTGCCATGGATCCCCACCTGAAACAGTGAAGCCCAATCGGTTCCAAGCATCGGTTAGTTGATTTGTTTCGATGGAGAAACCACAAATTTTTTCGGCGAAAGATCTAGTAATTTCGATGCTTCGATCTCCCCTTGGATGATGGCCCAGTGAGACATACTCCTGCAGGCATTGACCACCGGCAATTTTAAGGATCAAGTCAACCGCCCGCTGGGCCGCAGATTCAAGCCCATGAGGGTCTACATCCCTTGAAAAACGTTGGGAGCTATCGGTATGCAATCCAAGTTTTCGAGAAGTTGCTCGTATGCTTCCGGGTTTAAACCAAGCGGATTCGATTACGATATTGGTGGTGGAATCATCTACTTCTGCATCCACGCTTCCCATTACCCCAGCCACAACCAGAGGTTTCTCAGCATCTGCAATTACCATCATGCTTGGGTCCAATTTTCTTTCCACTTCATCCAGGGTGGTAATGGATTCGTTTTCCTTTGCTTGACGAACGAGAATGCTTGAACCACAAATTTTGGAAGCGTCGAATGCATGCAGCGGTTGCCCCGTTTCCAAAAGAACAAAATTGGTAATATCGACGACATTATTGATTGGCCTTAATCCAACCTCTTCCAATCTCGCTTTCAACCAATCTGGACTTGGGGCAATGGAAACCCCTTGAATAGACCAAATTCCATAGCGGGCACAATCTTTCGATTCCACACCCACGCTTTGTAATAAATGTCCCTCAGGACAATTTTCAATGGGGGTGCCTAAGTCAGACACTCTTGGAAGGGTTAGGGCTTTCTGGTAGTAAGCTGCCACTTCTCGGGCAACCCCAAGGTAACTGAGGCAATCTCCCCGGTTTGCGGTGATTTCTAGTTCTAAAACCTTATTGCTAGTAAATAACTGACCGATGGGGGTTCCCACCTCTGGGTTGTCGGGTAAAAGGTAGAGCCCTTGATCATCCTTACCGATTTCCAATTCCTTGGCACTGCACATCATGCCTTCGGATGGAACCCCTCGAAGTTTGGATTTTTTAATTTTAAATCCACCGGGAAGCTTGGCACCAGGCAAGGCAACGGGAACCCGGTCACCGGGCTTGAAATTAGTTGCCCCACATACGATACTAGCAGGTGAATCCCCACCAACCTCAACGGTGCAAACACTTAGGCGGTCTGCTTCGGGATGTTGTTCTTTGCTAAGGACTTCTCCAACAACTACCTTTTCAAGCTTAGAACCGGTATCGTTTTCATCTTCTTCGACTTCCAATCCAAGCATGGGAAGTGTATCGATTAATTCATCTGAATTTTCCGGCAATTCAACATAATCCCTTAACCAATCCAAACTTATCTTCATGTGGCGTTGGAAAATTGATTTAGAAAGCGTTGATCATTCTGGTAAAAGTGACGGATGTCATCAATGCCGTGAAGGATCATTGCAATTCGTTCGATTCCTAATCCAAATGCAAAACCATTCCACTCTTTCGGATCAAGGTTGACCAAATTAAGAACTTCAGGATCAACCATACCGCAACCCATGATCTCGATCCATTTATTGCTTAATTTCCCGAGGCTGGGTGCCCTAAGGTCGACTTCAAAACTGGGCTCTGTAAAGGGAAAGAAACTCGGTCGTAATCTTGTTTCCAGTTGGTTACCGAATAACTCCTTAAGGAAGAAGTCCAGCACACCCTTGAGGTCACGAATCGTAACCATTTTGTCAACATAAAGCCCTTCGGTTTGATGGAAGTTTGCAGAATGGGTGGCATCTACGGTATCTCTACGAAAGCATCTTCCTGGAGCAATGATGCGTAGGGGGGGTGGTTCTTTTAAGAGGGTACGAATTTGAACGGAAGAGGTATGAGTACGAAGTACATGTGCTTCCTGAGTTTTTCTTTTAACATTAGCCCATTCAGAATGAGGAGGAAAGAAGAGCGTATCCTGAGCATCCCTTGCAGGATGGTCTTCCGGGGTGTTGAGTGCGTCAAAACAAAACCATTCTGTCTCCACTTCGGTAGCTTCAGCTACGGTAAATCCAATTTTTCGAAAAATGGAGACGATCTTACGCCGGACATGGGTTAAGGGGTGAGTGCCGCCTAGATAACCTGGACTTGGAGGCAGGGTGGGGTCAATTTTTTTACCTAAGGATTCAAGATCGGCATGGTTCTCGATTGCTT
>CESP01061589.1_pt1 | contig 21667 bp, 14 predicted proteins | sample 531211 | NCBI WGS metagenome assembly CESP01 (sample SAMEA2622074, study PRJEB7988) | marine metagenome | biome: marine biome (ENVO:00000447); feature: surface water layer (ENVO:00002042); material: "saline water (ENVO:00002010), including plankton (ENVO:xxxxxxxx)" | depth 5 m | reverse complement strand
GTGATGAAGTAATAGTTACTCCCTGGACTATGTGTGCTACTGCTACTGCTATTCTTCATTGGAATGCAATACCAGTTTTCTCTGATATTGAAGAGGATACTTTTAACTTAGATGTAAATAAATTAGAAATGAAAATTACATCAAGAACAAAAGCAATAATGGCAGCTGATATATTTGGACATTCTTGTAATGTTTCTGAACTTATGCAAATCGCTTATAAATATGATCTAAAGTTAATTACAGACTCAGCACAATCTCCAGGAGTATTTAATAAAAATAAATATACTGGAACAGAATCACATGTAGGAGGTTATAGCCTTAACTACCATAAGCATATTCATACAGGAGAGGGTGGAATATTAGTAACAAATGATGATGAAATATGTGAAAGAATGCAACTGATTAGAAATCATGGAGAAGCAGTAGTTTCATCTAAAGGAGTAAAAAATATAAGTAATATTATTGGACATAATTTTCGTTTAGGGGAGATTGAGTGTGCGATTGGTATTAAACAACTAAAGAAACTTAATGAATTAGTTTCTGATCGTCAAAGAATTGCAAAATCCCTTGATGAAGGTCTTAAGGATTTGGAGGGATTGATAATCCCAAAAGTCTTAGAAAATAATACACATGCATATTACGTGTATGGAATAAAATTAAATATTGATTTAATTGGTGTTAAAAGAGAGAGAATAGTAGAAGCTTTAGAGGCTGAGGGATTATTTGGCTTAATGAATGGATATGCAAATATACATCTACTCCCTATTTTTCAAAAAAAAATTGCTTATGGAAATTCTGGATTTCCATGGACATCTGATATATGTTCTAATGAAGTTTCATATAAAAAAGGTATCTGCCCTGTTGCTGAATTATTACAAGATAAATCTTTTATGGGATTTGAAATGTGCCTTCATGAACTTCCTGAAGAAGATGTTGAATTAGTTATTAATTGCTTTCATAAAGTTTGGTCTAATTTATCTTTATTAAAAGGTTGAAAAAATAAAATTATATTTAATAAAATTTATATATTAACCAAATTTGATATGTAAATTAAAATTCTTATAAATAAAAATTTCTCCCCCTTTTATATCATATAGATGGAACTGATCTCTTTTTTTGCTAGATATTATTTCATGAAGAAATTGATAATATAAATTATAAAAATGCCTATTTATATTTTATTTATTTTTCATTTGAATATATATATATATTTAATAAATTTCCTAGTTTTTAAATCTTATTTTTCTTTGGACTCTATTATCTATATCGTTTTTTTAAGAAAACAAAGCTATAGAATCAATAAATAATTTATCTTTAACTATTATTAGTAGGATTAAATTTTTAATGGTTTATGAATTAGAATAATTTATATTAATTTTTTTAAGTAATATCCAAAAATCTTCAGTGAAACAAGTTACTCAGTCTCTATCTAACGGAAATGTAGAAATAGTAGATCTTCCGATACCTGCCTTCGATAAAAATCAAGTTTTAATAAAAACTGCTTGCTCTTTGATATCAGGCGGTACGGAAAAAATGTTAATCAACTTTGGGCAATCTAATATTTTGCAAAAAGCAAAACAGCATCCCGATAAATTAAAAGATGTTTTTAATAAAATGATGGTTGATGGGCCTTTATCAACTTTTGACGCAGTAAGTAATAAACTTGAAGAGCCAATCCCCCTTGGATATTCAAATGTAGGAGAAATAATTGCAAAGGGGGATAATGTTTCTGAATATAAAGTCGGAGACAGAATAGTTAGTAATGGCCCTCATGCAGAATATGTAGTGGTAAATAAGAATCTATGTGCAAAAATTCCTGAAAATGTAATTTATGATGAAGCTGTTTTTACGGTTCCAGCATCTATTGGCCTACAAGGTATTCGTTTAGCAGAACCAACTCTAGGTGAAACTTTTATCGTTATTGGACTAGGTTTGATAGGTTTATTAACTGCTCAAATTCTTAAGGCAAATGGATGTAATGTATACGGCTTAGATATTGATAATGAAAAAATTAAAATTGCAAAATCTTTAGGAATTGAATCTTTCTCATCATTGAATAATCATGATTCTATAGATTGGTGTAAGAAGATTTCTTCCAATGTTGGAATTGATGGGGTTTTGATAACAGCAGCAACTAATTCTAATAACCCTATTGATATAGCTGCACAAGTTTGTAGAAAAAGAGGCAGGATAATCCTTATAGGAACTTCTGGTCTAAAGATTAATAGAGAATTATTTTATAAAAAAGAATTGACTTTTAAGGTTAGTTGCTCATATGGTCCAGGAAGATATGATAAATCTTATGAAGAAGAAGGACTAGATTATCCAATAGCTTTTGTACGTTGGACTGAAAAAAGAAATTTTGAAGCAGTCTTAAGTATTTTAAAAAATAAGAAAGTAGATTTTAAAAGTTTAATAACCAACAGATTTGAAATTTCACAAGCAAATAAAGCTTATTCATTTCTCTATGAAAACTCAAATTATGTAGGTATTTTATTTGAATACAAGGATCTTTCCTTATCAAACAGTAATACTATTGAAATAAATAAGAATTCTATTGAAAAATCCAATGCTGTCTCAGTCTCTGTAATTGGCGCCGGAAATTATTCAAAAAGAATAATAATGCCACAATTAGCTCGAACTAAAGCCACTCTTCAAACAATTATATCGAGGAATGGATTTGATAGTACATTCTTAGCCAAGAAATTTAAGTTTAAAGAATCAAGTACTAATGTAAATAAAATTTGGAATAACTCAAATACTAATACTGTCTTTATATTGACAAGACATAATAGTCATGCGGACTTTGTAATTAAAGCACTTAAGTCTGGTAAAAATGTATTTGTAGAAAAACCAATTTGTACCACTGAAAAAGAACTTGAATTAATATCAACTGCTTTTAAAGAAACAAGAAACAGTGATGGAACTGGTCCAATATTAATGGTTGGTTTTAATAGAAGATTCTCAAAATTTTCTAAATTATTAAAAAAAGAATTTGATAATATTAAAACTCCAAAATCATTTATTTATACTTGTAATGCAGGTTTTATTGATAAAGAGCATTGGACAAATGACTATAAAATTGGAGGAGGCAGGCTTATTGGTGAAGCGTGTCACTTTCTTGATTTAATAATGCATCTAGCTGGAAGTAGAATTATTGATTTAAATATTGTATGCACAAAAGATGAGAAGCAATGTCCTGATACATTTTCTTTAAATGTTAAATTTAGTGATGGCTCTATTGGAAATGTAAACTACTTTGCGAATGGGAATAAAAGTTATCAAAAAGAACAATTGGATGTTTTCACAGGAGGAAAAATATATCAGATTAGAAACTTCTTAAAATTAAAAACATGGGGATCATCTACGCTTAAATCGATAAGAAATTTCAAACAAGATAAAGGCCAAAAACTTTGTGTAGAGGAATTTATAAATTCTGTTGACAATTCTTTTGAATCACCTATTTCTTTTGAAGAAATTTGTGAAGTACAAAAATGGATTTTATATGCTAACAAAAAAATTGGAATTGGTTCTTAAGGTTCTTAAAAAAAATTAGACAAATGATTAACTTTAAAAAACAAAAATTTTCTTGTTGTATTTTAGGTCTTGGTTATATTGGATTGCCTACAGCTGCTTTGATAGCAAAAAAAAAGAATAAAGTAATTGGTGTTGATATCAATAAGGAAGTTGTCGATATAGTTAATAAAGGTGAAGTACACATAATTGAAAAGGGCCTTCAAAATCTTGTTAAAGATGTCGTAAAGGAAGGTTATTTATTTGCAAAAAATAAACCTACAAAGGCGAATGTTTTTATATTAGCTGTCCCAACCCCTTTGCATAGGAGTATAAATGGCTTACCAAAACCTAATATAGAGTTTGTTTTAAATGCTGCTATTTCAATCTCAGAGTTTTTAGAACCTGGCAATCTTGTTATTCTAGAATCAACTTCACCTGTAGGAACTACGGAAAAAATCGCTGAACTAATTTATGAAAAATCTGGATTATCAAAAGATTCAATATCAATTGCATATTGTCCTGAAAGAGTATTGCCTGGCAAAGCACTTGAAGAGATAATTTCAAATAGCAGAGTCATTGGCGGTATTAATAAAGAATCGGCAGCTAAAGGTGAAGATTTCTATAAATCTTTCTGTAAAGGTGAGATTATTAAAACTGATTCTAGGACTGCAGAGTTAGTTAAATTAACAGAAAATGCATATCGGGATGTAAATATTGCCTTTGCTAATGAAATTTCTATGGTTTCAAGCCAATTACAAGTTGACCATCAAGAGGTAATTAAAATAGCTAATCATCATCCAAGAGTTAACATATTAAACCCTGGCTGCGGCGTAGGAGGTCACTGTATTGCAATTGACCCATGGTTTATAGCTTCTCAATCTCCAGAATTTACTACTTTAATACAAGCTGGAAGAGAGGTAAATTTAAAAAAAACTAATTGGTCTATAAATTTGATAATTCATAAAATTGAAGAATTAACAATTAAATTAGAAAGAAAACCTTTGATCGGGATATTTGGATTAACTTTTAAAAGTGATATTGATGACCTTCGAGAGTCGCCAGCATTATTCATAACAGATAAATTACTAGAGAAAGGTAATGATTTGATTATTTGCGAACCTAATGTAAAAAGTTATAAAGATTTTGTTTTTGCTAATGCTAATGAAATTATTCAAAAAGCAGATATTTTAATCCTACTTGTTTCCCATTATCAATTTAAAAATTTAAATTTTGAAAATAAGGAAATTATCAATTTATGTGGGTTAAGTTAAGAATTGAATTTTTTTTTATATCTTAAAACTTTATATAAAATCGGTATAGTCAATTGCTTTTATGTCCTAATATATAGGGTCCTATTGAGAGCAAAATTTTATAAAATTTCAAATAAAGTAATTACATGCCCAACTCCTGAAAAATTAAGTAATAAGTTTCCTTCATTTTACAAATTTGAATTGCTTAAAAAGAAAGATTTAAAAAATGATTGTATAAAAAATGCAGAAAAACTAGTTAATGGTAGTTTCATATATTATGGAAAATTTGAATATTCGGTAGGCAAATTTCCTAATTGGTTTTTTGATTATCGGAATAATGTTTTTTTCTCAGATGCTAAATATCATTGGAGTGAATGTAGAGATACTTCAAAAACTGGAGATATTAAAGAATGTTGGGAACTCTCAAGGTGGAATTGGGCGCCAACATTATCTAGGGCTTTTATTTTAAGTGGAAAAACTAAATATATAGATTTTTTAAATAATTTAATGGAAGATTGGTGTAATAGTAATCCTTATAACGGAGGAATAAATTGGCTTTGTGGTCAAGAAATATCAATTAGATTAATAAATGCCTTGGTCTGTTGGAAATTATTAGAAAGTAATAGAAAAAGAAGATATCCAAGATTATTATTTAAACGAATAGAATTTGTCGCATTGCATTTGAGAAGAATATCTAAGACGCTCTATTATTCAAAAGCACAAAATAATAATCACTGGATAACTGAATCTGCTGCATTATTTATTGGAGGAAATTGGCTACTCAAAACAAAAAATATATTTAATGAAGAGGCAAAAATATGGTCAAGAATTGGAAGATCTGAGTTAGAGAAAAGCATAAGAAAACTTGTAATGAATGATGGTTCATTCCCTCAGCAATCACTTACATATCATCGTTTTGTCTTAGATACTTTATCTCAAGTTGAGATCTGGCGAAGCCATCTAGATTTAATTCCAATGAGTAAAATTTATACTAAAAAATTTTCATTGTTAATAAAATGGCTTTACTTTTTTGTTGATGGAGTAAGTGGTGATGGACCAAATTTAGGTGGAAATGATGGTTCTTTTTGCTTTCAATTACATGACTTATCTGCTAGAGATTTCAGACCAACTTTGCAATTAGCTTCAGCATTAGAAAATTCATTTAAAAATTCGTTATATGATCATGGCAGATGGAATGAACCATTAATTTGGTTCGATCTAGAAATAAAATCTTTTAAAAAAAATTCGTTATTGATGTCTAAAATTTATCATGATGGGGGGTATATTAATTTTCGAACAAAAACCAATTCATGGGCTTTATTAAGGTTGCCTAAATACTCTTTCAGACCTAGTCAAAATGATCCGTTTCATTTTGATTTATGGAATAAGGGTAAAAATATTTTGAGAGACGGTGGCAGTTATTCATATAATTGCTCAAATAAATTATTAAGATATTTTTGTGGTACTGGAACACATAATACTCTTGAATTTAAGGGAAATAATCAGATGATCTATTTTAGTAGATTTTTAATGGCTAGCAGAATAAAGTTCCCCAATATTGTTAAATATCATACTCAAAAAAATTTTGAAACTTTTAAAACATATTATTCTTTTCAAAAAAACTTTCATCAGCGTAAAATCTTAAATAAATTAGAAAACAATAGTTGGGAAATTATTGATAATTTTCGTTCCACAAGTGGAGAAATAATTTTAAGATGGCGTCTTATACCAATAAAATGGCAACAGAAAAAAAATCTTGTTTTTGTGAGTTCTTTGGCAAAAATTTCATTAAAATCTGAAAATAATATAAAAAGTTGTAAAATTGTTGATGGTCTTGAGTCAAGATTTTATGGTGAAAAGAAAAAAATACCTGTAATCGAATTAATTATTTCTGGTTATGAAGGTAAAGTTAAAACAATTATCAATACCTTTTAAGAAGTTATTATTGGAAATTATAGATATCTAAATTAATTGCATATAATTTATTTCCATCAATATTTTTGTACTCCAAAAGGATCAGGAAGTACAAGATCTTATTTTATTGCCAAAGCACTTGTTGAATCTGGTCACAAAGTAAAAGTGGTTTGTTTAAATGATAAAAGAGCTTGCTCAGGTCTAAATAATTCTTTTAAATTTGGTTTTCGCAAGGGAATAGTTGAAGGTATTGAAGTAGTAGAAATTAATTTACCTTATTCAAATAACCTGAACTTACTTCGTAGATCTATAGCCTTTTTGAATTTTAGTTTAATCTGTTCGGCAATTGCTGTAATCTCAAAATGTGATTTGATTTATGCAACTTCTACGCCTTTAACTATTGCAATACCTGCTATTCTTGGGAAAATCTTGAGAGGTAGAAAATTTATATTCGAAGTAAGAGATTTATGGCCTGAATTACCAAAAGCCCTCGGCATTGTTACTAATTCATTTGTCTTGTTTTTACTGGAATCATTAGAAAGAATAGCTTATTATTATGCTGATATATGCATTGGTTTAGCGCCAGGGATCTGTGATGGAATAGCAAGAAAAGGTTTTAAAAAAGAAAATATCTATTTATTGCCTAATGCATCTGATATTAATCTTTTTTCACCATTAAAAAGTAATAAAAAAAAGAATCCAAAATTAATTCCTTCTCTAAGAAAATATATTAAAACAAATTCTTTTATTGCAGCTTTTACAGGAGCTCATGGGATAGCTAATGGTTTAGAATTATTGATAGAAGTTGCTCAAGAGCTAGAAAGGAGAGATAGAAAAGATATTATTTTAATTTTTATAGGAGAAGGAATTTGTAAGGAAAAACTCAAAAATAAAGTTTTAAGAAATAATTTAACCAATTGTTTTTTTATCCCATCTATTCCAAAAGAAAAACTTGCAGAAATTCTTCGTGACTGTGTAGATGTTGGATTAATGGTTTTGAAAAATATACCTGAATTTTATGAAGGTACTTCTCCAAATAAATTTTTTGATTATATTTCATCGGGCTTGCCAATTATAAATAACTATCCGGGATGGATATCTAGATATATAAAAAAATATAATATTGGAATAGCTGTTAATCCAGATGATTATATTGATTTTGCAGATGCTTTAATTACCTTGGCAGATAATAGAGAAAATTTAAATATTAAAAGTATTAATTCTAGAAAGCTTGCTATAGAAAAGTTTTCTTGTGATAATCTTTCAAAAAATGTAGTAGATTTAATTGAAAAATTATTTCAAGATGAATTTAAATAAATTTTAAATAATTTTCTAATATAAAAATTATGCCAAAGAATAATTTTTAATAATATATAATATGAAAACGTTTTTTAAATAATGAAATTTCCAAAATGGCCACAATATAGTCAAGAGGAAATTAAAAAAGTTAATGATATTTTAATTTCAGGAAATGTTAATTACTGGACAGGGGAAGAAGGGAAAAATTTTGAGAAAGAGTTTTCAAATTTTTGTCTTTCAAAATATGCAATTACTCTTGCAAATGGATCTTTAGCACTTTCTGCTGCTTACTTAGCTTTAGGAGTTAAAAATGATGCCGAACTTATTACTACTCCAAGAACTTTTATCGCAACTTCATCAAGCGCATATTTACTTAAAGCTAGACCTATTTTTGCAGATGTAGATATAAATTCTGGTTGTATTACAGCAGAATTTATTGAGCCTCTTATTACTAAATATACAAAAGCGATATGCGTGGTTCATATAGGAGGTTGGCCATGTGATATGGAATCAATTTGTGAATTGGCAAAAAAATATGGAATCTATGTTATCGAGGATTGTTCTCAGGCACATGGTGCACAAATTAATGGAAAATCCGTGGGCAGTTTTGGAGATGTTTCTGTATGGAGTTTTTGTCAAGATAAGATTATTTCAACAGGTGGAGAAGGGGGAATGTTAACGACAAATTCAAAAGATATCTATGAAAAAGTTTGGTCTTTTAGAGATCATGGAAAAACAAAAAATTTAATGGAATTTAAAAATAAATCAAATGAATTTAGATTTATTCACGAAAATTTTGGATCTAATTTTAGATTGACGGAGATTCAAAGTGCTATAGGTAGAATACAACTTAGCAATATTTCAAAAACAAATAAAATTAGAACAAATAATGCAGAAATTCTTTTGGAGACCTTATGCCCAATTAAATGCTTAAGGATACCTTTGCCAGAAAAAAATTTTAAGCATGGATGGTATAAATTTTATTGTTATTTAAATTTCGATTATCTCAAAGAAAACTGGAATAGAGAAAAAATAATTTCTGAGATTAACAAAGATGGTTATCCCGCCTTTTCTGGAGGTTGTAGCGAGATATATTTGGAGAAATGCTTTTTAAATAATAATATTAGGCCTAATAAACGTTTAAAAAACGCAAAATTATTGGGAGAAACAAGTCTTATGTTTTTAGTTCATAATACAATTACTAAATCTATAATGAAAGAATACGCCGAAGTTATTAGAAATAAATTAATCCTTGCCATGAAAAAATAAAAACGCTTTATATATTATCATCATTAAAAAAAATAAACATCGTAGTAATAAGTTTTAAAAAACTGAGACTTAAAAATAAATTTTTTGTATATTAAAATATAAGATTTAATATACGAATATAAATTTACTTAGGCATTTATTTTTTAACTCAATGTTCTATCGATTAATAATTAAAAGAAACCTTGATATCTTAGTATCTTTTATTGTCATTATTTTTTTATCACCTTTGTTAATAATAATTGGATTTTTAAATCTTTTTTTTAATGGAAGACCAATATTATTTAAACAGCAAAGGCCAGGTTATAAAGGTAAATTATTTACTTTAGTAAAGTTTAGAACTATGGATTTAGAAGCAGAAGAATTTAAGAATGATCAAAAAAGGCTTAATAGTTTCGGAAGGTTTTTAAGAAAAACTTCACTTGATGAATTACCATCACTTTTTAACGTACTAAAGGGTGAACTAAGTTTTGTTGGCCCTAGGCCACTATTAAAGAAATATTTGGGACTTTATTCTCCATATCAGGCACGAAGACATGAAGTTTATCCTGGATTAAGTGGGCTTGCACAGATTAATGGCCGAAATCTCTTAGATTGGGAAAGAAGGTTTGATTACGATGTTAGATATGTTAAAAATCAATCAATAATTCTTGATTTAAAAATAATTATTCTTACATTTCAAATTATATTAAAAGGCAAAGGGGTAAGTCCAAAAAATACTGAAATCATGCCTGAGTTTAAGCCAAAACCTAAGTAAAAAAAATTGAAATTTTAAAATAGAATTCTGATATATTTTAATTATCTTTTTTCAGTACTTCATCGGGGATTCCAATCGCTTCAATTTTACCATTATTTAATTTGATTAATTTATCGCAATCTTTTATGGTTGTTAATCTATGTGCAATCATAATTACAGTTAGATAATTACTTAATTCGTTGAGTGTATTCATTATTTTATTTTCGGTATTATGGTCAAGTGCACTTGTAGCCTCATCAAATATTAAAATGCTTGCTCCTTTATAAAGTGCTCTTGCAATACCTATCCTTTGACGTTGTCCTCCACTTAATTTAATTCCTCTTTCTCCAATGGATGAATAATATTGATTTGGCATAGATTCTATGAATTCTGAAATTTGAGCCTTCTTAGCTGCTAACTTTACAGCTTTAAGATTTATTTGTTCTTTTTGTTGATTAAAGGCAATATTCTCAGCAATCGATCTATCCGTAAGATAAATTGATTGTGGTACGTGGCCAATTGAAGATTGCCACATAGATAAAAAATTGCTATTTGAACCATCATTTAAGTTTTTCCCATCAATAATAATTTTTCCTGATGTGGGTTTTAATAGTCCCATTAAAAGATCAATAGTTGTCGATTTTCCACTTCCTGTTTCACCAATTATCCCAACTTTTTCACCTTTCTTAATCTCAAAACAAATATTTCTTAAAACAAAATTAGATTTTTCTGAATATCCATAAGAGATATTATGAAAGACAATTTTTTTTGTTAGTTTATAAGAATATTTTTTTGTATCATAAAATTTATTAGGTGTTGGTTGATTTAAAAGAAAAATAATAATTTCAACTGAATTTTTCCCACCTTTAATACCTGATATAGAACCGTATATATTTTGAATTGAAGGGAGGATCTTTTGCGCCCCTAGAGCAAAAACTCCAAGGGTAGCAAAAGCATCAGTAATATTTCCATTTGAAGAGGTTAATGATAAGGCAACTACGCTTATGACGCATATACCAAGTGCTTCAATAATAAATTTTGGAAAAACTCCTAAAAAGTTGTTTTGAGCTCTTAGGTTTCTATAAGGGTAAAACGTTCTTTTAAAGATGTCTAAATAAATTTTTTGGCTTTTATCGAGGACAATATCTCTAAATGATCCATATCCTTCTTGAATAATTTTTGTATTTTCTTTGTTATGAAGAGTAATTTTTCTGCTATTAATTATGAGTTTTTTTTCAGTGGCATAACCTGTAATTATATAGAATCCTCCCATAAATAATGATATTAATAATGCTACTCTTGTATTTATAATAAAGAGAGTGGATGCCAATCCCAAAAGAATAAAGAAGGAACTAAAAATGTCAAGTACAAAATTTATAAAACTAATAACATTATCTATATGAATATTTAAAGCTGATATTATTTCACTGCTATTACTATTTATGTATTTCTCATAAGATTGTTGAAGAGAATTATAATAAGCTTTTGAGCCAATATCCCCCCCAATAGTTGCTGCTAATTTACCATTTGCCCAAAATGTACCTAATCTTAAAAATGCAGATAATATTGCTGAAAGACAAAAAATAAAAGTAACAGGTATTATAAAATCACTTATATTTTCGAAATTTAGATAGTTTTTAATATTTCTAATAAAATCAAATTCTAAGAGTTTTTCGGGATTACTGATAATTGTTAAAAATGGGACAATTAATGCTAATGAAATAATTTCTGAAACGCTACTTGCTAAGATTAATAAAAATAATATAAATAATTGGATTTTACGTTTATTCGATATTTTTTGGAGTATTGCAACTAATAATTGATAAATACTAAATTTTTTTATTTTATATACTTCCATATTTAAATTCTATTTGGATTTAGTTCTCTTGGCACTATCCCTTTTAAATCAAAAATAATAGCATCTTTTTTTCTTAAATTTTTCCAATTTTCAGTAGATATTTTTTTGAAACATTCATGTCCAACTGCAACAACTATGGCATCAAACTTTTCTTTTAGAGGAATATTATCTAATATTTTTACCTTGTAAAAATTTTCAGCACTTTTAATATCTATAATTGGATCAACAATTACGCAATTTAAATTATAATTTTTTAAACCTTTATAAAGATCAATAACTTTTGTATTCCTTATATCAGCACAATTTTCTTTAAAAGAAAAACCCAAAACTAAAACATTCGAATTTCTAACATCAATATTCTTTTTTATCATTTTTAAAATTATCTGATCAGCAATCCAATTTGACATATTATCGTTTATTCTTCTTCCTGCTAAAACTAATTCAGGATAATAGCCGACTTGTTTTGCTTTAAAGGTTAAATAATATGGATCTACACCTATACAGTGACCTCCTACTAATCCCGGTTTGAAATTAAGGAAGTTCCACTTTGTAGAAGCTGCTTTTAATACATCTAATGTATCTATGTCTAATTTATTAAAAATAATAGCCAATTCATTAATTAGCGCAATATTTAAATCTCTTTGGGTATTTTCTATGATTTTTGCAGCTTCAGCTACTTTTATTGAAGAACACATAAATGTTCCTGCACTAATGATAGAAGAATAAAAATCATTTACCCATTTTTTTATTTGGATATTTGAACCGCTGGTTAGTTTTACTATTGAAGTTAATTTATTTTTATTATCCCCAGGATTAATTCTCTCTGGACTATAGCCGCAAAAAAAATCCTTATTAAAAATTAGACCTGAAATATCTTCTAGTATTGGTACACATATTTCTTCAGTTGTTCCTGGATAAACTGTGCTTTCATATATAATTACAGGTTTACAACGATTTTTTCTTGAAATTAAGGCTTTTGCAACATGTTTTGTTGAATCGATTAATGGTTTTAGATCAGGATTATTATCTGATGTAATAGGAGTGGGTACTGTAATAATAAAGATATCAGCATCATTAATTAAATATGGATCGTTGCATAACTCTAGACCTCTTGCTTCATTAAAAATATTTGATGTTATTTCATTAGTAACATCAACCTTATTTTTTAGTTCATCTATTCTCTTTTTATTTATATCAAATCCTATTACTCTTCTATAAATATTATCCTTATTACTTATTTTTATTTTGCTAAACTCTACTGCTAATGGAAGTCCTACATAACCAAGACCTATTATTGCGATTGAGCTTTTTTTTATATCAGGTAAGAAAATATCGCTCATTAAATAGTTGAATATTGTAATAGTTGTCTTATGGAAAATACTATTCTAAAAAATCATTTTTGTAAATTCGCAATGCTTGTCAAATAAAATTGAAGTTAATTTTTACAATTCAATTTAATAATAAATTTGATCTTATTCATAAAGATAAAGTATAATTATGTAATTATTATGTAATTAAAAAATATTTCGACATAGTATAATTTCATGACTAATTTGAGAGAAAATTCAAATATTGCAAATAACTATAATCCATATTATGAATTCGATTTAAGATTCTTGCTTGATTCTATTTTTAGAAGAAGGAAGCTTTCTTTGATTGTGGTTTCATCGACTGTTTTTTTATCTTTATGTTATGCGTTTTTAAGTAAACCAATTTATAAAGGAGAATTTCAAATAGTACTAAATCAAAAGAATAAAAACTCAATTACTGGAGCAGCTTTATTTAATAGTGTGGATAATCCCACAATAAAAAGCTTATTAGGAAGTGCTTTTAATACTTCCTCTAATATCAATACTGAAATAGAGATTCTTAAAAGTAAATCTGTCTTAATGCCTATATATAATTTTGTAAAAAAACAAAAAGAATTAGAAGGTAATGATATGAAGAATTATAAGTTTTCTCAGTGGTTAAGCAATGTAAATATAGACTTAAAACCAAGAACTAGTGTACTTAATGTCTCTTATAAGGATTCTTCAATGAACCTTGTTCTGCCTGTAGTTAGAAAAATTTCTAATGCATACAAAAGTTATCCTGGTAGAGACAAAAATAAAGGATTAATAGAAGCTTTAAACTATTTTGATAAACAAATAGAAATTATTACAGACAAAAGTGAAAAAGCTTATAGAGATTATATTTCTTATGCATTGGAAAATAATCTTAATACCTTACCTTCAGGCCTACCAGTTAGAAGTTACACAGAGTCAGCAAATAACTTAAATAAAGCGGAGGAAAAGATTAATATAGATCCTCGTTTGATGATTCAAAATCAAATTCAAGAACTAGAGATTGAGAAAATAGAAGTTGAATCTATAGATATAGATGAATACGATGATCGAACTATGCCTGAGTTTGTTCAAATTAGTGAAGAGAGAAATAGAAATCTTATAAGTGTATTGGATAATAAAGTTGTATTGCTTTCTGAAGCAAGAAACTTTTTTACTGAAGATGATCCACAGGTTTCTAAATTAAAAAATAATATAAAATATCTAAATAAAAAACTTCATACTAAAACACTAGAATATTTAGATATTGAAATAAGAAATTTAAAATCACGTTTAAAATTATTTAATAAGCCTAAAGAAATTGTAATTAAGTCTAAGGAAATGCAAAGAGAGTTAATTAGATTAGATTCTGTGCTAGTTAATTTGGAGAATAGTAAGACCATCATTTCTCTTCAGTTGGAAGAAGAAACCAACCCTTGGCAACTAATTTCTACTCCATTTATGGACGATAGTCCAATAGCTCCTAAAAAGAAGCAGATTTTGGTATTAGGATTATTTGCAGGTGTCTTTCTTGGAATTGTTAGCGCGATTTATGCAGATAAATATTCCGGCTTAGTATATAGTTTAAAAGAGTTTAAATCCTATTTAAATTTTAATTTTCTAAAAGAGATCGATTTCAATAATACTGAAAAATGGGAAGATTCAATAAATATGCTAAGTAAAAACATTAGTGAATCTCAGATTAAAAAATTAGGTATTGCATGTGTTAATGAAAATAATCTTTACGAGGTAAAAAAATTTACTAACAAATTAAGTAAATCAATTTCTAATGTAAATATTGTCACAAGTGATAAGTTAATGGATCTTAGTTCATGCGAAGATATAATTTTATTAGTTAGCAAAGGTAAGGTGAAAAAAAGTGAATTAGTTGAATTTAAAAATAAATGTCAACTACTTAAAAAGCCATTATTAGGTTGGATATACGATAACACTGGCATTCAAAATTTATCATGATATTTTTTATAAGAAATAAATTCCTTTTTTATATAAAAATACTACTTTTTTGCATTTTATTTGGTCAATTTAATAATGTAAATTTTGCAGAACAATTAAATTTAGATAATGGTCTAAATCAATCATATTTAAAGAGAATTCCACAAAATGATTATATTCTTGGGGAAGGTGATCAATTGATAATATCTATCGTAGAAGAAATTGAGGAATTAAATGTTGAGGTTCTTATAAATGCAAGCGGAACAATTAGCCTCCCAAGGTTAAATAGAATTTATGTATCAGGATTGACTATTGAAGAATTACAAAAACTTTTAGAACAGGAATACCAAGTATATATAAAGGAACCAGATATAAAAATAGAAATATTAGAGCATAGACCTGTAAGAGTATTTGTTGGAGGCGAGGTTGAAAAGCCTGGCTTAATTACCATTCCAGGGAGTTTTGTGTTGAGTGACCAACCTTTAAACAATAGTAAACCTTTTTCTAATGATTATTATTTCCCTTCAGTATATGATGCCATTAGGAAAGCCGGCGGTGTAAATTATTATTCTGATTTATCTAATATTGAAGTTATAAGGATTAATAATTTATCTAATGGTGGAGGCCAATTAAAAACAGAGCTAGATTTTATGGGGATCTTAAACGGAACAAATCCTTCCGTTAATATTAGAATCTATGATGGAGATTATATTAATATTAAAACAAGTAAATCTCCAGTTATTAGTCAAATAAGTAAAGCAATAAGAACAAATTTAAATCCTGAATTTATAAGTGTTAATGTTTCAGGAAGAGTTGAGTCTCCTGGAAGACTTGATATGAAAAAGTCTAGTACTTTAAATGATGCAATATTTATGTCAGGAGGTTTAAGAGCAACTAGGGGAAAAGTTAATTTCACAAGGATTGATAAAAATGGAAATTTAGATAGAAGGAAATTTGCCTTTAAAAAATCTGCAAAACGAGGAAGCTACAAAAATCCTTTTTTACAGCCTGGAGATCTAATTTATGTCGGTAAGAGTTCATTTAATATTGCAAATGAAATTATTACTGATATAACATTACCTTTTGTTGGTATCTATGGGACAGGTAAATTCTTTGATTTAATTGAATAAAATTCATTTAATTGTTTTTGATTTATAGGATATATGTTTTTTGTTTATAAATATTTAAATCGAATTTTATTAAAGAGTGTGAAATTAAGACGCACAATGTTGGTTGCAATAGATTCTTTTTTAATTTTTTTAAGTCTAATATTCTCCAGTTATTTTATAACTAATTCTTTTTTTTACGGAGAAAATTTTACTTTAAAGATTGCTGTTTATTTATTTATAGGAATTTTAATTTTTATTTTAAGTGGTCAATATAAAGCTATAACAATGTACGTAGGAGGTAATTTATTTTACAAATCATTAATTAGAAACATAAGTTTAATTCTTATAATATATTCACTGGGATTCATTGATCAAAGATTTTTTTTAAGTATAAAGTTTTTTGCTTTGAACTTTATACTGCTAACCTCTTTAATTGTTGGTTCTAGATTATTTTTAAGAGATCTGCTATATAGATTAAATCTCTTCAGACAAAAAAAACCAAATGTAATTATCTATGGAGCAGGTAATGCCGGAGCTCAACTTGCTTCTTCAATTCAAATATCCGGGAAATATAAAGTTTTAGGATTTATTGATGACTCCTCTTCTGTAATAGGAAGAGAACTATGCGGAATAAAAATTTATTCTTTCGAAGATATTGAAAAATTTTTTAATATAGACCATGTTCTTATTGCAATCCCATCATTAGATAAATCAGAAAGAAGAAGAATTATTGAATCGCTAAAATCTAGGAACTTAGATGTGCTGCAAGTACCCTCTTTATATGATATTACTTGTGGCAAAGTTAACATAGATAAATTAAAACCTGTTGAATTAGAGGATTTACTTGGCCGTGAGACTGTTTTACCTTATAAAAAACTACTTGGCCCTGGAATCTCTGACCTAACAGTTTGTGTTACTGGTGGAGGAGGTTCAATAGGTAGTGAACTTAGTAGACAAATTTTAGGACTCAATGCAAAGAAAATTATCTTAATCGACAATAGTGAGCATAACTTATATAGTATCTATCAAGAATTAACAGAATACCCCCTATCAGAAAATAAAATTATTCCTCTTTTGGGAGATGTTACCAATGAGAAGTTCGTAGATCACTGCATAAAAAAATATAAAATAGATTTGATTTTTCACACCTCAGCATATAAACATGTCCCAATCGTTGAAAATAATCCTATTTCTGGTTTGAAAAATAATGTACTTTCTACTTATATTCTTTGTGCAGCAGCTGTAAAAAATGGTGTTAAGCAATTTATATTAATCTCTACAGATAAAGCTGTTAGGCCTACTAATGTTATGGGTGCCTCCAAGAGATTAGCAGAAATGATAGTGCAAGCTTATGCTGGTGAAGAAATTAAAAAATCTAAACAAAAAAATGCAAGTGTCAAATTCTCGATGGTGAGATTTGGAAATGTTTTGGGCTCATCAGGATCAGTAATTCCACTTTTTAAAAGTCAAATTAAAAAAGGTGGACCCGTAACTATTACACATAGAGAAATAACAAGATTTTTTATGACAATAAAAGAAGCCGTGGAATTAGTTCTACAATCTATATCAATTGCTGATAATGGCGACATTTTATTACTTGACATGGGGGAGCCAGTCAAAATTAAATATCTAGCAGAACAATTAATTAGATTAAGTGGTTTAACTATAAAAGATAAAAATAATGTGGGAGATATTGAAATAATTTATAAAGGATTGAGACCAGGGGAAAAATTGTACGAAGAACTTCTCATTGATGGAAAATCAGAACCGACAGAACATCCATTGATTTTTAAAGCGAGAGAAAAGTATCCTTTACTCTCAGAATTGAATCCAAAGATTAATAAACTAAAAGAATATTTATATTCAGAAAATAAAACTTCTAGTTTCGAGTTATTAGCTGAACTGGTGCCCGAATGGAAATAAATAATTTAATAACATTCGTAATTGGAACAAGGCCTGAGGCTATAAAACTTGCTCCTTTAATAAAGATATTTAAAGAGTCAAAAAAATTAAAAGTTAGAGTCTTATTGTCAGGACAACATTCGTTAATGGTCAAACAAGTTATGGATTTATTTAATCTAACGCATGATAAAAATCTTAATTTAATGAAGAATAATCAATCAATTAACTATATTACGCAAGAAGTTTTAAGTGGGATGAGGTCGGAATTAATTGAAAACAGACCGCAATTAGTCTTTGTTCAAGGCGATACAACTACAGCATTTGCTGCATCATTAGCAGCTTTTTATGAGAAAATTCCAATTGCCCATGTTGAGGCTGGATTGCGTACAGGAAAGTTGTTAGATCCATATCCTGAAGAAGCAAATAGAAGATTAATCTCTCAGATTTCTACTCTTCATTTTGCACCTACAGAAATGGCAAGAAATAATTTATTTAGTTCAGGAATTAAAGAAAATGTTTACGTTACAGGAAATACAATAATTGATGCTTTACAAATGATTTCTAAAATATCTAAACCATTCTTAATTGATGGAGTAAATCTTAAAAATAAAAATTTAATTTTAGCAACCGTTCATAGAAGAGAAAATTGGGGCGAAAATTTAAAAAATATTGCTTATGGATTAAGAAATATTATTGAAAATGATAATTCAGCAATATTAATTATTCCATTGCATAAAAATCCAAAAGTAAGAGAACCTCTAAAAAATATTTTAAAAGGAAATAAGAGAATAATACTTACTGAACCACTTGATTATGATGAATTGATTTCTATATTAAAAGTATGCAAATTTGTCATAACTGATTCGGGAGGTCTCCAAGAGGAGTCTCCAACTTTTGGAAAGCCAGTTCTTGTAATTCGTAAAAGTACAGAAAGATTAGAGGCGGTGGAAGCTGGTTGCGCAAAATTAATAGGAATTGATAAAAATAATATTATTAAAGAATCTATGGTTTTATTGAATAACCCAGAAAAATATTTGGAGATGTCGAAGGTTAAGAATCCCTTCGGGAAAGGAGATTCAAGCAGAAAAATATTTGAACATACTTTGAAGTTTTTTGAATCGTAAAATTTTATATTTTGTAAATGCTTTAATCAGTCTCAAATAAACTTTAAATAGAAAATTTTTTTTAAATATTTTAAACTTTACCTTTCATTAAACTTGCATTGATCAAGTTATTAAATATCGGCATATTTTGGGATATTAAAGAATTTTAATTTGATATTAGAATTTCTAATTATTAGCTAATAAAATTTTATTTATAGGGCAATCCAAATTTTTAAGAATTAATTGAACTCTGTAAATTTAGTTTTTTAAATTTAGGTAAAAAACTTATTTTTTCTTAATTTGATATCTTGGAAATTCACCTATTCTAGTTTTACTTTTTATCAGAAAAGCGGATCTATTTTCGATTAAAAACTCATCTGTTGCTATTTTCGCTCCTGGGTATTTTAGTGAATAATATTCATCGAGATTAATAATCCCTCCAATTTCTAATAATTCAAAAACTATTGGCAAACATAATTTATAACCTTCATATAAATCGCAGTCAATGTTGGCACTAAAAATCGATCTATTTTTTTGAAAAAAATGTTTTCTTACTGTATCTTTAAAATCTCCTTTCAATAACGTGATATTGGTTAATGAGAGTTCTTCAATTTTATTTTGGAGATATTCAAAGGAGGTATTTTTAAATAATCCAGATTTCCCTAGTTTTGAAAGAGAAGAATCAAGATTTTCTTTTTTTATATTTTTAGTTTGTCTTATTTTTGCAAGTAAGTATACATCTTCTATGTGTTCTTTACTAAAACCATTTTCTTCAGTAAAGTTATCTAAATTATCTTGCTTAGAAAATCTTGGAAATCCTTCAAAACTATCAAAGCCCCAAATGTGTTTTGTAGATCCTAATCTTTTGGACAATAAAGCAATCGCTAATAATGAGCCACCCCTATAAACTCCAAATTCATATATGTCACCTGATCTTTTTAAATAATTTTCTCTGAAATCGTTAAACCAAAATCTATAATTACTTTTTGAAAACTCACTACTATTTTCTATTTCTAAAGAATTATAAATAAATTCTTTTTCAACTTTATCAAGAGATTCACAAATTTCTTTAAACAATTTTTTAAAGAACTAATTAGGTTATTTTATCAGAATTTAACTAATTTTATCAGTTAGTTAAATCTAAAATCATATGTTTTTTGGAAAAAAGATTTAATTTTTTTATCCTATACCTTTCCAAGTATGTCCCTCAGAGGTATAAAAATGATTCACTTCAAAAGCAGGTTGATACAAAATTTTATTTTTTTTACCTATCCAATCTTTTGCCCAATAACGATCTTCTTTGCCAGCTAGTTCCTCATCAAAAGGATTTTTTATTAAAATTTCTTTTTTAAATATTGATGCAGCATTGTGGAAAAAATACCTACTTTCTGATTCTGACCACATATTAATAGTTTGCTCATCTATGAAGTTACTCCAAATATAATTTTTTTGAATTCTTTTCCCATAATAATAAGGTGTTTGATTGCCAAATAAAACACCATATTCATCTAAGTTTTTTTCGATAGTAGATTTATTGAACTTTATAATACTGCAATGACTGGATAGTATGATTATATTATTAGATGAACAATTTTTAACTCCTAAATTCAATGCTCTACCTGGTGTATATTCATCTATATCAACAATCTTTAAGTTGCAATAATTAGCATTTAATTTACTTTCTAGATTATTGTTAGAAATAAATAATCTGCATATATACAAAGACTTGTCTGTTGAATTGTCATTAACAATAATAATTTCAGGATTGTCTAGAAAATCTATACATGATTGTATCGATTGACCTATATGTTGTTCTTCATTCTTGATTCTTATAATTACTGAATACATTTTCTATAAGTTTTCATTTAATAAAGCTTCTTTTAATAGATTCGCAGCATGACTAAAAGCTATGTTTTGTGCTTCTTTAGTCATACCTCCTATGTGCGGAGTAATTATAACCTGATAAGGATTTTCCTCAAAATATTTCTTTATTGGATTGTTGTAAATACCATTAATCTCATCTGATAAAACATCTGTTGCATATTTGGCTGATTTATTTTGGGATAAGAAATTAGCAAGATCAACTTCGTTAATTATTTCACCTCTTGAAGTATTTACAACAAGTATGGATTCTTTACATTTATTGAGAAATTTATTGTTTATAAATTTATTAGTTTCCTCTGTAACGTGCACATGCAGGGAAATTACATCTGAATGTATTGCAATTTCCTCTATTCTTTGTACCTGTTGAATTCTTGGATGATTTACTGATTTATATGGATCATATACAATTACTTTTGCACCAAAATTATCACAATAATTTGAGAAAAAATTTCCTAATCTTCCATAACCAATTACTCCAATTGTTAATGATTGTATTTGCCTTCCAATGAATGGTTCATAGTCCCATTCATTTTTTGAAATACTTTTGGGAGCTAA
>CESP01162282.1_pt1 | contig 21685 bp, 31 predicted proteins | sample 531211 | NCBI WGS metagenome assembly CESP01 (sample SAMEA2622074, study PRJEB7988) | marine metagenome | biome: marine biome (ENVO:00000447); feature: surface water layer (ENVO:00002042); material: "saline water (ENVO:00002010), including plankton (ENVO:xxxxxxxx)" | depth 5 m | reverse complement strand
AAAAACGCTGTAAGGGCATTTAATGAAAACCTTAAAGAACTATAAGAAGCTCTTTGCCGACTTTTGGGGGTATCACGAAAACGATATTCCCATCTGTTGGAATTGCAATAAAGAGGTCGCGGTGGATATTCATCACTTGATTGCAAAGGGCATGGGTGGAGTCAAAAACAACAGGCTGAACCGCATAGACAATCTTTATGCCTTATGTCGCAAGTGTCATACGCTTGGTCATTCAGATAAAGAACTAAATGAGCAGTGGAAAGAAGACCTGCTTGAAAGAATAAAATGGAAGGAAAATAATCCCCATGATTGGTGAAAAATTATGCAAAGAGGTAGTAAGTATTGTTGAAAGTCGTGGCTTAGATTATGGCGATATAAAAACAAACCATGAAGAAATTGCAAAAGGGTGGTCAATCATTTTAGGAATAGAGGTAAAACCGCATCAAGTAGCGTTGTGTAACGACTGGCAAAAGACAGTAAGACTAAAGGCTAACCCCAAGCATCACGATTCATACAAAGACAAAATGGGGTATATGATAACCTATGCGGAGTGCATCAAATGACCGATATTTATTCATTACAATTTAACCCCCAGAAGATATCTCACAAACAGGAAGAATTAGGGATGATATTTGCTGACTTAGACACAGCTTGTGAACTAATGAAAAAAGAGGAAAAGATGATAATAGCGGAGTTAACGCTTCAATTTTCCAGACAAAAAATGTATAAGAATATGAAAGAGTTAGATGGTTTAATTTATAACCATAAGAAGTTTAGGGATTTCGCTAATAGATATAGTGAAACCTTAAAGAAGAGGAATCGAGCCAAGATAAGGTTTGAGTCCTTTAAAGCGTTTAGAGATGACCTTCGGACGAAGGTAGTTAATGAACGAGAATTAGCGAAACATAATTTATAGAAAGGAATTATTATGCTAAAAAAATCACAAAAGGAAAATATCCTTGAATACCTTCAAATAGGTAACAAAATAACCCCATTGGAAGCGTTGTATAAGTTTGGTTCTTTTAGATTAAGTGCCGTTATCTTTGAGTTAAGACAAGAGGGTTACAACATCATCACGCACAAGAAAAAAGTCGATGAAAAAACCTTTGCTGAATACGAACTTGTAAAGGAGAAAAGCAATGGTTGAATATGATAATTCAAAGACTTTTCTTGAGTTCGAATTGAAAAGAAAAATTGATAAGCAGAAAGAACGAGGGTTATCTAAAAATTCAAGTGATATTAGGGTTATGGACAACCTTATGGATGCTCTGCATGAATATGTAACAAGGTTTGGTAAAGAAAGTAATGTGTACGCAGAATGTGTTCTTCTTTATGCTCAGATAAATAAAAACAAGAAGAAAACTAAAGAGTATATGGATTTGATATGAGGGAACATTTTGAAAAATTTGATTTGTTCCCTTTATCCTTTAGTCATCTTAATGAGTTCGCTTTTTATCGTGAACGATGGGCGTTAAGGCGAATATTTGGGTATGAGTTCCCAACAAGTGCGTCAGCCGTCAGAGGGCAATCTGTGGAGAGTGGCATTAATATGTTTCTCAATGGAATACCGCTAGAAGAAGCCAAAGAAAAAATGGTGTCTGAGTATGATGCAAACTGTTCTAGGATAAATGACCCAAAGATAGAGGATGAACGAAATAACTTAGTGCCATTACTACAGCTAGGTACTAAGGAGTTTCAGAAATATGCTTATACATGGAATCTATTGACCTATCAAAAAAAGGTAGAATTAGAGATAGATACCATACCTTTTGTGGGTTATACCGACTTTCATTTTGAAGATAAAAAGACCAAAGAAGATTTTTATATCGACTTGAAAACGTCAAAAAGCCTACCCCAAAGAGTCAGTATTTCCCATGCAATGCAACAATCCATCTACCAAAAAGCGACAAATGCCAAGCAAATATTGTGGTATCTAAAGAACCCTACAAAGACAAAAGATGCTGAATTTATTGCTATGTCGTTAGATGATTATGGTGAGCCTATGCGGATATGTAAGCATATTCTAAAGGTGATGGGTAATTACCTAAAAACTGTTGATACCCAAGATGACGTTAGAAACAGTTTAGTGCCTAATCCTGATAATTGGATATGGAAAGAACCTACAGTATTGCAAGCTAGGAAGGAAGTTTGGGGATATTAACCAAAAAACCCCTTTAGGTTTCTACTTAGAGGGGTTACAATCAACTAAATTGGAGTTCAATATGATTATACACGAAAATTCAAAACCAACGCAGAAAATGAAAGCGTGGTACTTATTCACAGAAGATTTTATTGCAGGTACGCAACACCTTTCAGCACAGTCACTTGGCATATACATAAGGCTATTATGTTTTAACTGGAACAAGCGTTGTGCAGGTATACCAAAAGATAAGGAAACACAGTATAGGATAGCCAGTTGTTTTAGTAATTCTGAATGTAGTAGCTGTGATAACGTCATAAAAGAGTTCTTTGTTCTTGTTAATGACCACTACCAAAACGAAAGACAACTACAAGAATATCTCTATATTTCAAGAAGAATGGAAGCATCAAAAGAGAATGGTAAGCTTGGTGGTAGACCAAAAAAACCTAGCACAGAACCTAACACTAACCTAGATAAAACCCCCCTACCCCTTACCCCTACCACTACCCCTAAAACAACCCCAGTAAGTTATGCACCCTTATTTTTGAAGTTTTGGGACAAAGTAAACAATAAGGTTTCAAAAGGGACTGCGGAGAAAAACTATTTGAAGCTAGAAGACGAATGGATAGAGAAGCCAGAAGAACTAGCAGAGATGTATAACAAATATTATAAATCTGTAGAGGATAAAAAGTTCGCTAAACAACCTGCATATTGGCTTTCAGCGAAAAAGTATGAAGATGAAAAACCAAAAGCACCAAGTGCAGAAAAGGTTGATATGTATGCCTTTAGACTCAAAGACTACAAAAAGGTTATACAAGAAAAAAAGTCTAGAAATTATGTTTCTCAATGGGCGGTACACAATTTATGGGAAGTTGAAAAAGCTATCAAGGAGAGTGAGTTTACCAAAGAGGAAGCAGAAACATATCTTGATTTAAAAGGATGGTTATAATGTTAGAGGTCATTACCTTTACAATGTATCTCATTACTATAACAGATATTGAAAACCCTAATGTGGAAGTTCACCGCCTTGTCTTTGATAATCATGCTGAATGTATAGCACTAGCAACAGCCATCAACCAAGTTCGTGACCCTATTTCTACTAAAAAGAACTGTAGAAGTGTCAAAAATTATTATTGGGAGTTACCATGAGTAAAGCACAGAAAATAATAGGGTTTGGTGACAATAGGGAAAAAAATGATTTCTATGCAACACCACAAGAGTCAACAGAAAGCCTTTTAAGGGTTGCAAGTTTTAGGGGTGACATTTATGAACCCTGTTGTGGTCAAGGTCATATATCCAAAGTACTCATAAAGAATGGCTATAATGTGTTCTCAAGTGACTTAGTAGATAGAGGATATGGAACGCCACGCATTGACTTTCTAATGGAAACCCAGAAGCACGACAACATTATAACAAACCCACCATTCAAGAACGCATTAGAGTTCGCTGAAAAAGCTGTAGAATTAGCAAGGTACAAAGTGGCTTTACTTCTAAAACTTAGCTTTCTGGAAGGTGTAGCAAGGCGAGATTTCTTCAAGAGATACCCACCAGAAAAAGTATGGGTATTTAGTCAAAGACAGGCACTAATGAAGAATGGTGAAGCGTATAGCGGTGGTATGTTAGCACTAGCATGGTTCATTTGGTCAAAAGGTAATATTGAATCACCAACAATAGGATGGATATAATGGATAAAGATTTCGAAAAAATATTTGCACTCAAGCCTATAGTTCCCGACACAGGACAACGTAATACTAGGGTATTCAAAAAGAAAACAGTTGAGATAATGAAAAAACTTGCAGAAAAACAAAGAAGACAAAAAAAGAAAAAACTTTAAAAACAAATAATTTATTGCTAAATGTTATTTGTGGCATTAGTCGACATAGTTAAGGACTGTTTGTTGTAGGTCAGTAGTACAATGATTAGTGGTTGAACCTTGAGAAGCTATGCCACACCACCTTACTATAAGGTTAAAATAAGATGGCTAGACCAAAGAAGTACCATATAGACACAAAACAGTTACAAAAGCTTGCTAAATTTGGTTGTACTAATATAGAAATGGCTGATTTCTTTGGGTGTTCACCAGACCTTCTTGAAAAGAGTTATTCGGAATTTCTGACAAAAGGGCGTAGTGAGATGAAAATGCGTCTTAGACAACTACAATGGAAGTCGGCAGAAAAAGGTAATGTGACAATGCAAATATTTCTAGGAAAGAATATTTTAGGGCAACAAGATAAGATAGAAACAAGCGAACTGGATGAACCTTTAGTATGGTCAGCTGATTAATGCCATTAACAGAACCACAAAAGAAAGTAATTAAAGATGACTCACGTTTTAGGGTGCTTATTACAGGGCGTAGGTTCGGTAAAACATATCTAGCCATAAATGAATTAGCTAAGTTTGCAAGTCAACCTAATAAAAAGGTCTGGTATGTTGCACCTAGTTATAGACAGGCAAAGGCTATCTGTTGGGGTGTTCTCAAAGAAAAGATGATAAAACACAAATGGGTTAAGAGTATCAACCACAGCGATTTGACTATTACACTCAAGAACAATAGCCAGATAACACTAAGGGGAAGCGATAACGAAAATTCACTAAGAGGCGTAGGGTTACACGGATTAGTAATGGACGAGTTCGCAGATATCAGCAAAGAAACATGGTTTGAGGTGCTAAGACCTACATTGTCAGACACAAAAGGTCATGCGTTGTTTTGTGGTAGTCCTAGAGGGTTTGGAAACTGGTCTTATGAGTTATACAAGATGGGGGAAACTAATAAGGACTGGAAAAGCTTTCAATACACCACACTAGAGGGTGAGCAGGTAAGTGAAGACGAGATTGAACAAGCAAAGCAAGACCTAGACCTTAGAACCTTTCAACAAGAATACGAAGCTACTTTTGTTAATTATTCTGGAATGATTTACTACAACTTTAGTAGAGATAAAAACATAGTAGAGAAGTATAACAAAAACACAGGAATATTACACATAGGCTTAGACTTCAACGTAGACCCTATGAGTGCTGTTGTATGCGTTATAGAAAATGATAGAATTTTTATGATAGATGAAGTACAAATATACAGTAGTAATACGAATGAAATGTGTGAGGAAATTAAAACCAGATTTAAGAATGTTCAAATAGTGGTATATCCAGACCCTAGTGCTAGACAAAGAAAAACAAGTGCAGGTGGTTTAACTGATTTAGCTATATTGAAAAATAATGGTTTTGATGTAAGATGTAGGAGTACAGCACCTTTGGTAAGGGATAGGATTAATGCAGTAAATAGTAAATTAAAGAACGTAAATGGTAAAAGTAGTTTATTTATTGTTAAATCCTGTAAAAATGCGATCAAAAGCATAGAACGACAAATATATAAGGAAGGTACGCATATTCCTGACAAAGATAGTGGATATGACCATATGAATGATGCTCTAGGGTATTTAGTAGAGTATAATTTTCCACTCAAAAGGAATTTTGCACCAAGCCATCCTAAAAGGTGGAGTTAATGGATAGGGAAACACTTACAAGTAAACACGACTTATGGCATGCAAACATAGCAAATTGGGAGTTCTATATTCGTAGTTATCTTGGTGGAAATGATTATAAAAATGGCTATTACCTTCACCGATATGTTTTAGAGTCACCCGAAGAATATGACGCAAGAATAAGACATACCCCTGTTGACAACCATTGCAAGAATGTGGTTCAGATATACACAAGCTTTCTTTGGAGAGTTCCACCAACAAGAAACTATGGTTCATTAGATGGTGATGAACAGTTAAAATCTTTTCTAGTAGATGCTGATTTAGATGGTAGAAACTTTAATACTGTGATGCGTGAAGTACAAATGAACGCTAGCATCTATGGTAATTGTTGGGTGATAGTTGATAAGCCACAGTCAAACGCAAATACAAGAGCAGAAGAACTAGCACAAGATATCAGACCTTATATTAGTATTTACACTCCAGAAAATGTTGTTAACTGGAACTACAGGCGGTCAGCTAGTGGAAGGTTTTATTTAGACATGCTGATGGTGGTAGAGGATATAAACGCAGATAGAGCAATAATTAAAGTATTTACAGAAGAAACCATAAGCACTTATGAGGTTGAGGAGTATTCAGAAGAATATTCAAAAGGTGAATCTAGACTAATTGAAGAAGTACCTAATCCAATAGGAAAAATCCCTGCGGTCAATGTCTATAATTTAAGGGGTGCTAAAAGACCTATAGGGATTAGTGATTTAGCAGATGTTGCATTTCTACAACAATCTATCTACAACGACTATTCTGAGAAAGAACAGCTTATCAGGCTAGCAAACCACCCAAGTTTGGTTAAAACACCGAATGTAGAAGCTAGTGCAGGTGCAGGGTCTATTATAGAGATACCAGAAGACCTAGAAGCTAATCTAAAGCCTTACATCATACAGCCTAGCGGTCAGAACTTAGAGGGCATAATGCGGTGTATTCAAAACAAAGTAGACGCTATTGATAGGATTACACACATGGGTTCAGTAAGGGCAACAGGTACACAAATAGCTAGTGGCATTGCTCTACAAACAGAATTTCAGTTATTGAACGCAAGACTATCAGAGAAAGCGGATTATCTTGAGAACGCAGAAGAACAGATTTGGTCTTTGTTTGCTATGTGGCAAGATAAGCAGTTTGATGGGTCAGTAAACTATCCAGACACATTTGATATTAGAGATTGGGCGAACGACCTACAATTCTTACAAATGGCTAAAGCTAGTGGTATCAAATCCGAAACCTTTAATAAGGAACTAGATAAGCAGATAGCACAGGCGGTCATTGACGATAGCGAAATGATAAAATCTATAAATGAAGAAATAGACAGCACCAGAGCCGTAAGAGGGCAGTTTCAAACAACAGAAGTAGAAGGACAGACAGTTGAAGAAGAAGCGTAAACGTAGGCTAGTTCCGAAAGACAAAAGAACTGGTATTCCTAAAAAATATCTATCTGGTCTAAAAGGTGCGAAAAGAAGTGCAAGGGCAAGTTTATTGAAACAAGTAAGTGCTTTATACAAAGCAGGTGCAAGAATACCACGTTCATTACTTAGAAGAAGGAACAGGACATAATGGCAGTAAGAAGAAGACCCTTATCAGCAAAAACACTTGCAACGCTAAGAGCAAAAGCAAAGAAATCAAAATTATTTAATTTAACAGATTTGAAAGCTAGTTTTCGTAGGGGTCAAGGTGCTTTTCTTTCCGCAGGGTCAAGACCTAGAATACCTATGAACGCTTGGGCAATGGCTAGAGTCAACAAGCTAATAAGCAGGGGTCGTTCTGGTACATTTGACAAAGATATTATCAAAAGAGCATCAAAGAGAAAAAAGAAATAGCTACAATCCCAGGCAAAAAGGCAATAAAATCAAGGACTTAGCATGGCAAAATACAGGGGTAAAGAAGTAAAGCTAAACAAACCATTTAGATTATCAACTGCGGAATCTAAAAGAAAAAAGTTTGGTGTCTATGTAAAAAACAAATCTACTGGTAAGATAAATAAAGTTACATTTGGTGCTAGGGGGATGTCTATTAAAAAAAGCATACCTGCAAGGCAAAGGTCATTCTTAGCTAGAATGGGTGGCGTTCTGAAAGAGGTCAAAGGTCAGAAATCTCTATCACCTGCTTTCTGGTCTATCAAAGCTTGGAAAAAAGACTTCCCCCTATAATGTCAAAGATATTAGATAAATTAGCTGACCAACACGAACAGCGTATAATTGATGTTCTCTATAGGCTAGAAGAAGACGTAATAAAAGAAGTTACAAGAGCTACAGGCGGTAAGCTTGTTTCTCAAAGACTAGCGATACAACTACAACCTGCTATCCGAAACCTTGTGGAAACCACATTCTTAGATGAAGCGGATACCATAATAAATGAAGAATATAACAAGATAGCAAAAGAGGTTTTGGATACGTTTGGTGAAATGCCTATACCTAAGAAGTTCAAAAGCCTAACAGAAGTAGACCTAACAACCTTGAACGCACTCAAAACACAATCCTTTAGTGGCTTTGAAGATATAGCAGAACGATTTCTAAAAGTAATAAACGATGAAGTATACCAAAGCACAATAGCAGGTAGACCATTTGACGATATGGTTACAAATATAAGGTCACATATCAATGGAGTGTATAAGAGGTCAAACACCGCAGAAATAAATGAACTGGTAGATTTTATAAACGAAAATAAGTTTGATAGTGCAAAGAAACTACAAGTAGAAGAAGCGGTGAGAAAACTACACACCCAATACGCAAGTGACAGGGCAGGTAATAACCTTAGACGCTATGCAAGTCAGATTGCTCACGATTCAGTAATGCAGTTTCACGGACAGTTTACAGTAGCTAAAGCAAAAGAAGCAGGGTTGACGCATTTCACATACACAGGAACATTAGTAAGAGATAGCAGGGAATTTTGTGTGGGTATGTTAAATAAGACCCTTACAGAAGAGCAAATAAGGGATATGTGGAACAACAGAGCATGGCAAGGCAAGTCCACAGGTGACCCATTTATAGTAAGGGGTGGTTATAGATGCAGACATACTTGGATACCTACAGACCCATCATGGGGTGAGGAAACAGTAGATGAATTGCCTACTGAAGAAGAATTGCCACCACCACCACCAGTTAGGGGTGTAGTTTCAGATGTTTCAATAGGTGTTTTATTAAATAAAGGTCTGAAAACTAGACCAAGCAAAGCAAAAATAAAAGCCTATGACGATGACTTCAATTCACAACTTACAGACCAACAAAAAATTATTGTTGAAAAGTTTCCTAAACCAAAAACAGTAAGAGATACAAAAAGCGGTTACTATGTGCCTAGTACTGGTCAATTAAACGCTGAATTAAATGCAAAGGATGGTAGACTATCTACAGTCAAAAGTTATGTTATTGCTCACGAATATGGTCACCACATAGATTATATTGCAGGGGGGAAAGGCGAATTTTGGTCGTTTAGGAGTAAAAGGTTTAATGATGCTATAAAAGAAGATTTGGAGAACTTAAAAGGAAAGTATGTTGGCGTTAATTATGTAATAGATGAATCAGAGTATAAGAAGATGTTTGATAAATTAGCATTTTATGAGGAAAGAGATATCTATTCTAAATTTGATGCGAATAAAATTATTGCAACAGATAAAGCTACGAGTTTAAAAGGTGATGGATATGGCGAGGTAAGCGATATATTTGATGCTCTTTCAAAAGGAAAGTTTAGACGTAATTATAAAATGTGGGGTCATACTGTAGGATATTGGAGAAAAAAAGACTCAGTTCCAACAGAAATATTTGCAAATTTGTTCGCTATAAGAAATGACAAAAAAGCCTATGCAATAGCTAAAAGTTTTATTCCAAATACAGTGAAAGAGTTTGAGAGATTTTTAGACCAAGCAGAAAACTTAAAAAGGTGAGGGAAAAATGGCACTAACCAAAAAAGAGCGACTAGAAAAATTAGATTTGGCAGAAACAGGAAAGGAATATCACGATTTATACAAAGAGGTGTTTGGCGTAGAATATCCAGAAACAGTAACAAGAAATCCCAATGACGATATAGAAAATTTAGTTCAAGCAATTTTTGATAATGTACCAGTAGAAAAAGTAAACTTGCCAAAAGATGCTAAAATTTGATATAAAAATACTATCCAAATAAAGGAGATTTAAATGGCTGAAGAAAACCAAGTAGAACAGACTACTGAAACAAAAGAAGAAGAAACACCACAAGTTGAGGAAACATCAAGCGAGGTAATGTTCACAGAGGACGAAATGAATGAAATCGTTAGAAAGAGATTAGGCAAAGAAAGAGGTATCTGGTATAAAAAGCTTGGTGTTGAGGACTTTGATACAATTCAAAAAGCTGTAAAGTCACAAAAGGATGCAGAAGAAAAGCAACGTATTCAAAAAGGTGAGTTTGAAGAAATACTTAAAACCAGAACGCAAGAGTTCAATAAAGAAAAAGAAAACCTTGAGAGTCAGCTAAGAGATATCAAGATTAACAAGTCGTTATTATCTTCAGCATCTAGGAATAAAGCCATCAATCCAGACCAAGTAGTTGAGTTATTAAAAACAAATATTCAACTTAATGAAAGTGGTAACGTAGAAATTCTTGATAAAAATGGAATAGCACGTTATAGTAAAGCGGGTGAACTTTTGACCACAGACGAATTAGTGCAAGAGTTTCTTACACAAAACCCTCACTTTGTCAGTGCAACCCCAAGTGGTTCTGGCACAGTGTCAAATGTGGATAGGCAAGAACTCAATAAGCCTTTAAATCTGAGTGAATTAAATATGAACAATCCAGAGGACAGAAAGAAGTATGCTGAATATCGAAAGCAACGAAATTCTAAACCCTATGTGATTAACTCAAACCCTTAATTTGTTTTATTTAAAGGAGTAAAAAATGGCAAATGAAACAACCAGTAGTACCATTTCGGAACTCTATACCGAAATCGTAGCAGAAGCATTGTTTGTGGCAAGCGAACAGTCAATCATGCGTAACCTAGTCAGAAACTACACTATTGCAGGTGGCGGTAAGTCTGTGGAAGTACCAATTTATGCAACTGTGTCAGCTTCAGCCGTAAACGAAGCAACTGACTTGTCAAACACAGCGGTCAACCCAACTTCTGTTACAATTACAGCTAGTGAAGTAGGTGTAATGACCACATTGACCGACTTAGCAAGAAACTCAGCATCACGAAATGTTGCAGGTGACATTGGTAGATTATTCGGTGAAGCTATCGCAAGAAAAGTTGATGCAGACTTATCAGCATTGTTCACAGGCTTTTCTACAGAAAAAGCAGGTGGAGCAGGTCAAGAACTCACAGTGCAAGACATCTTTGAAGCAAGTGCAGAACTAAGAACAGCAAACGCACCTGCACCATATTACGGAGTCTTTCACCCAAAGCAGATTTTCAACGTCAAAAAGTCTTTAACAAACACATTTGTGGGTAGAGATACCGAATTGTCAAACGAAGCCATGCGAAGTGGTTTTGTAGGAACTATAGCAGGGGTTCAAATCTTTGAATCTTCAAATATTTCTGTAGATGGTTCTGATGACTCTATCGGTGGTGTATTCTCTCAAGACGCTCTTGCTTTAGCAATGATGCAAGACCTAAAGCTTGAAACTCAAAGAGATGCTTCATTAAGAGCAGATGAAATTGTTGCTACTGCTGTTTATGGAGTTAGTGAAATTCATGATACCTATGGAGTTAAGTTAACTGCTGACACACTAGCTACATAAAAACTATGGGGGTGGGAAACTACCCCCTTTTTTTAAGGAATTATGACAATGGAAATGGTAAAGCTTGTTAAAGGCGATAGGGTAATTGAAAGACGCAAAGTAGATTACGAAAACAATCAAAACATTTGGCATTTACGAGGTTGGAAGCTAGACGATGGTAAGCCAAAAGCACAACCAAAAGTAGAACCAAAGCCAGTAATGGAAGAAGCACCAAAGCCTAAGAAAACCGAAACAAAAAAGGCTGAATAATGGCTACAAACGAATTTAATGTTGCTAATACTAGCTTACAGAAAATACAGCCAGACATTCTAGGTTTTGGGATAACAACTTTTGAAGACCAACTTCAATTTGCCGAAAATGATGTAATTAGGCGTGTCAGAGAAGAATGGTGGGAAAGATACAGGCACACAGTACGCTATAAGGACATCACAAAAATTACATCAGTAGAAATGGATAGTTCTAAACTCACAGACTCACAATGGACACAATCAGTAGTTTATTTGTGTTTGTGGAAGTATGTTTATCCCATTTTGACTAAATGGCGTGACCCAGACACAGGCGAAGGGAAAGACGCTTTTCAAGTGCAAATAGATTTCTATAGGGATAGATATGAAGAAGAATTTCAAGCTATTCTTAGGGATGGGGTCGAGTATGATGAAGATGGAGGGGGTACAGTAAGCGATAGCGAGAAAGAACCCATACATCATTTAAGATTAGTCCGCTAATGGCAGTAGACGTAAAAGTTGATGTAAATTCTATTGAGGTCACAAGACTTTTAAAAAGAATTACAAGAAAACAAAAGGCGGTCATACAGAAATCATTGAACAGGGTTTCAAATATGGCGATGCTGATGATTACAAAGCGTACACAGTCGGGTAAGCTACCCGATGGGGGTCAAATGAGGGCATACGCAAAAGGCACAGTCAGAAGCCGAAAAAAGAGGGGTAGACAAACAGGCTTTGTAGACCTTACGGACACAGGCAAGATGTTTCGCAGTTTAGATTTCAAAACAATGGGTACAAAAAGCACTTTATTCTTCTCAAACATGGAAAGAGCAAAGATTGCTAGTTTTCACGACACATTCGGGGTAGGCAAAAGAAAAATAACAAGACCATTCTTTGCAATAGGCAATAAAGAAGAAGATAAGCTAAAAGCAGAGTTTGCTAGTTTTTATTTCAAAGAAATGCGGTTATGAGCAAAAGAGAAAACATAGCAGGTGATATAATTACAAAGCTTGATGCGGTTACAAGTCCTATTGAGTTCAAAAAGATTACACGAGAACCATTTGAAGTAGAAGAACTTAGTGACGCACAATTCCCTGCTTTATTCGTGCAGTCTGGTGACGAAACAAGGGAAGTGGCAAGCATAGGTGACACAGGTGCAGGTATATATAGGGGAACAATAGACTTTTTGATAGTGGCTTTTGGCAAGGGTACAGACTCCAACATCGACACAGTTCGCAACCAAATAATAGAAGTGGTTGAAGAAACGCTAGATAATGATATAACTAGAAATGGTAATGCTATAGATACCCAGATTATTGACGCATCTACAGACGAGGGTACAATATACCCTTATGGTGGTGTAAGAATAACAGCGAGGGTAATGTATGAATTTACAAGAGGGAGTGCATAATGGCAAAAGATATTACAATGAAAAAGGGTGATGAAACAATTACCATATCAGAAGATTTTATAGACCATTACGTTAAATTGGGATATAAATTAGAAAATGAAAAGGCTGTTAAAAAGGCAGTCAAAAAACCCGAACCAGAAGAAAAGGAGGTCTAAATGGCTACGCATCATGGGAAAGAAGGAGTTGTAACAGTAGGCGGTACAGCTATCGGTAATGTCACTGGATTTACTTTAGATACGACGCACGACGTTGTTGAGGATACATCTCTAGGTGATACAGCGAAAACATTCAAAGCAGGTAGAGGAACATTTACTGCTTCTATAGATATGAATTACAATGAAGAAAATTCACAGCAAGCTTCATTGTTACAGGGTTCAAGTCTTAGCTTTGTATTCTTGCCAGAGGGTAATGATTCTGGTGATGAAAGTTTTAGCGGTACTGGTATTGTTACTGGAATGTCAGTTGGTGTTACTTTAGATGGCATGACAACCAGAACTGTTTCTTTACAAGGTAATGGAGCAATAACCATCGGGACTGTCTAATGTCAGACCAAAACATTGACTACTTTGATGGTATTCGTGACCATTTCAGTCAGCTAGACACACAGATAATTGAAGTTCCAGAGTGGGGTTTGACAGGCGATAAAGCTATTCATACCAAGCCTTTCAATATGCTTGAGAAACAAAAGATATTTAAGGGTGCTACGAATACCGATTTGCTTGTACTCATTGACGTTATCATTGAAAAAGCCTTAACGAAAGATGGCGAAAAGATGTTCAACGCCAAGCATATTCTAGCCTTTAAAACAAAAGCTGACACAAACGTAATTGCAGATGTTGCCACAAAGATAATGGGAACTGGTAATGAAGATATTGAGGATTATAAAAAAAACTAAAGAATGATGTAGAATTACATAACATATTTGGTTTAGCCGAAAAGCTTCACAAAACAGTTTCCGAAATCTTGCAAATGTCTGTTGAAGAATTTAATATGTGGATTGCTTACTTTCAAATCCAACATGAAGAACGAGAACGACAAGAACGACTAGCAAAGGCAAGTAGATAGTGGCAACAAAACAAGTAAATATAGACATTATAGCGAAGGATAAAACCCGCCAAGCTATGAAGTCAGCCACAGTTGGTATCAACAATTTAAAACAATCTGTTTTTAATTTACAAAACGCATTAGTTGGATTAGGTGCGGGATTAGTCGCAAAAAGTTTCATAGATACAGGGCGAGAGGTCGAAAGATTACAAGTACGATTTAAGTTTTTATTTGCTGAAGCAAGCGAAGGGGAAAAGGCTTTTAAAGGTCTAGTCAAGTTCGCTAGTCAAGTTCCATTCAGCCTAGAGGAAATACAAAGGGGGTCAGCTAATCTAGCGGTTGTGTCAAAAGACGCTGATGAACTCAATAAACTTCTTAAAATAACAGGCGATATTGCAAGTGCGTCTGGATTAGACTTTCAAACAACAGCGGAACAAATCCAAAGAACATTTTCGGGTGGTATTAATTCAGCAGATTTATTTAGAGAAAGAGGTGTTCGGGCGTTACTAGGATTTGAAGCGGGTGTTGCAATTAGTGCTGAACAATCCAGAAAGCATATAATGAAAGCCTTTGATGAAGGTACGCTATCAGTAGTAGGTGCTAGTGAAACAATGGCACAAACATTTGATGGCACTCTTTCTATGATAGGAGATAAGTTCAATTTATTCAAAATGGCGGTCATGGATGCGAGTCCTTTTGAGTTTCTTAAAGCGTCAGCACAATTACTTAATAATGAGTTAGAAAAAAACTTTGGAGCAATAGAAAAATCAGCCGAATTAATTGGTGATGCTGTTGTCGGTGCAACTGTAAAAACTATTTTATTTGCAACAAAAGTTATTGACACATTTAAGCCAGTATTTCAGTTTCTAGGAAATTCTATTGCAAACCTAGTTACTTTTGTTCAAGACTTACCACCACCGATTGACTCACTTGGCGTTGTTGGCTTTTTAATGCTTGGAAAAAAAGGGAAACTTGCTGTTGGTATTATAGCTAGTCAGATTGATAGACTTAGGGGGATGCTTGCATCACTTATAGATGTAGAAATAAAAATGCAACAAACTATGAAATCTATCATTCCAGATTTTATAGAGGGCGATTCTATCGATAAAGAACTAGTAAGATTAAAGAAAAGAGCAGAAGACCTTAGAAAACCATTTAAAGAAGTAGGTTTAGGCATAGAAGAAACTGGTGAGAAAGCTAAAGTTGTTTTCAAAAATATAGGCGTTGAATTAGACCAGACCAGAGTTAGAGAAGATAGTTTGACGTTTGCTTTTTTAGAGCAGTTGGAAGCTATAGACAAAATAATGGCAAAAAACAAGGAAGCAAAAAAAGTAGTAGATGAAAAATCAGAAGCACAAACAAATGCTTCTCAATCAACAAGCAAAGCACTTGCAAAAGAAAAGAAACAGATAATGGATTTAGCGGATGCAATGGATGGTGCAAAACAAGCGGTTGCTGATGCACTTGATTTTCAAGATACAGGTCTTTTCTCAAACTTCTCTAAGGGGTTTAAAGAAGTTGCTAATTCACAAAGAGAAATGTTTGAACAAATGCGTGACATAGGTGCGGAATCGTTTGACAGACTCAAAACATCACTAACAGATTTTGTAATGACAGGAAAACTAAGTTTCAAAGATTTAGGAACTTTTGTTGTTCGGTCAATGGTTGATATGCTTATAGGTCAAGCAATAAAAAGTGCCTTAAATAATTCAGTTGCTATGTTCAAAGCAAGTTCCATCAAGAAAGCCATGATAAGCTTGTTTGAGGGTGCAATGAAAACTTTTGCTTCTATACCCTTTCCATTCAACATTGCGGTTGTGGGTGGTGCATTAGCCTTTGGAACAGGTATAGTAAACAAAATAAGAGGGTTTGAAAGAGGTGGTAGACCGCCAGTGGGTCAAGCAAGTATTGTCGGTGAAAAGGGTGCAGAACTCTTTGTACCAGACCAAGCAGGAACAATAGTACCAAATGACAAACTAGGCATGGGTAAACAAGTCACTGTCAATTTTAATATCAATACAGTAGATGCTAGGGGTTTCAACGAATTACTGGTAAATAGTCGAGGTACTATAGTGAATCTTATTAATAGTGCTATGAATGAAAAGGGTAGAATGGCAGTGATATGAGTGGAGCATTACCTAAAACAGATTTCACAGCTATCAATATTAAGAGCAATCAAAAAACTCTTTTAAGTCAAACAGATAGCGGAAAAACATTCAGAAGACAGGTGCAAGGTCAACGCTTTAGTTTTACTCTTTCGTACCCTCCCATGACTAGAGCAGACTTTGCACCAGTCATGGCGTTTATTATGAAGCAGAGAAACAGAAAAGAAGATTTTACAGTTAGTTTTCCAAGCTATCTAAACGCACAGGGCAATGAAACAGGCACTTTGTTAGTCAATGGTTCACATTCTGTAGCCGATACAACAATATCTATTGATGGGTTTGCAGGGGATGGTGCAGGTAGATTAAAAGCAGGGGATTTTATTAAATTTGCTCACGATAAGGTTTATATGGTGGTTGAGGATGTAACGAGTTCTAGTAACTCCGCAACAGTTACTATTGAACCACCATTAAGAGAAGCCTTAACAGACAATAGTTCAGTCACTTATGACTCAGTTCCTTTTCGTGTTCATTTAAGAAGTGATATTCAAGAGTTCGCTACAGGGCAAAATGACAAGGATGGAAACTTATTATTTAACTATGAGTTTGATGTTATAGAGAGTTTGTAAGATGTGTAAGTTATTGATTTTACTGAATAAAATCCCAGGATAAACATGGCTAGAGGTTTAACAAGTGCGGTAAAAACAGAACTAGCCACAGGAAACATAGAACCAATAATTTTAATAGACTTAGGGTTTGCAACACGAGTTTATTTAACCAACGCAAGTTTTGATATTACCTCAAGCGTTTCGGGTTCTTCTCAAACCTATCTTGCAAATGGTCATTTTAGGGGAATAACCGCAGTCAGTGAAACTCCGACCCCTTCAAAAAACAGCCTTATCGTTTCTTTATCTGGTGTCGATCAAACCTATATTTCAGTAGTACTTAATGAAAATATTATTAACAGCGATGTATTTATCTACAGGGGTTTTTTAGATGCAAATCTAGCACTAATAGCAGACCCTTTTCTTTTGTTTTATGGAACGATAGATGAATTTAAAATTACAGATAATACAAGCACCGCTACATTAAGTTTAAATGTTACGTCACATTGGGGAAACTTCTCAAAGAAAAGCGGTAGGACAACGTCCGATAATTCGCAAAAAAGGTTTTTCTCTAATGATAAAGGCATGGAATATTCCGCACTTAATCTTGTAGACATAAAATGGGGTAGGGAATGAGTAGTGTACATTTATATCAAGCAGAAAAAAAAGATTTTGATATGATTTATGAAATGCTCATGGAGTTCAAAGAAAGCGAGTTATTTGATAAAAAACTGCCAGAAGTTGACAAGCCAAAACTTACACTATTCATCAACACTATTTTAGAAAAGGGTAAAGTAATTTTTGCTAAAGATTTAGATTCAGAAACAATTATGGGGTTGTGTATGTTTCACAAGGCTGAGTATTGGTTCAGCAAAGATAAGCTAATGAATATCCATGTTTTGTACGTCAGAAAGCAATATAGGACGTATAACTTAGTGAAAGTGATAGTAGATTCTGTTAAAAATGTATCGGAAGGCTTACCAATGTTACTATCAATAAGTACAGGTCTACACAAAGACCCAGTTTTTGAACGATTAGGATTTGAAAACATGGGTAGTAATTGGAGAATGTTTTAAATGTGTGGTTTCGTAACAGATGTTATTTCAGACGTTTTTGAGGGTGTTGTAGACATTGTAGAGGATGTAGTAGGCGTTGTTGAAGATGTGGTCGTTGGGGTAGTTGATACAGTTGTAGATGTAGTAGACGAGGTTATAAGTTGGGTAGTACCACAGCCAGAAGTTCCAGAGTTTTCAGAGGAGTTTGAGGAACAACAGGCAAGAGGAATCTTAGTTAATAAATTTACAGCTAATTCAAGTATTCCTGTAGTTTATGGAACTAGAAAAGTCGGTGGCAATGTAGTTTTTGTAGAAACGTCTGGAACAGACAATCAATATCTTTACATGGCTGTAGTTCTTAGTGAAGGGGAAATCGACAGCGTTCAAACACTTTTTGTAAATAATCATCAAGTTACTTTGTCAGGTTCACTCACCGATGGCACACAAAGAACAGTTACAAGTGCGGATGCTAACTTCTTTGATACCGAAAACACTAATAGTTTAATTACAGTACAGGCACATTTAGGAACAGATTCACAAACATCTTCATCACTATTAGGCGAAGTGAGTTCATGGACATCAAACCATAGATTACAGGGTTTAGCCTATCTAGCCTTGCGATTTGAATGGAACGCAGAGAAATTTGGTGCATTACCAAGAGTCCAAGCAACTATAAAAGGTCGTAAAGTCTACAATCCAAATCTAGATAGCACAGTTACAGGCGGTAGCGGTAGCCATAGAGCAGACACAAGCACAACATGGGAATATTCCGACAACCCGATATTACAGCTATTAGACTATCTGAGAAATGACAGGTTCGGCATGGGTATAGCTAATAGTTACTTTGATAGTAACTTTGCAGACTGGCAGACCGCCACCGATGTTTGTGATGCTGATATTACACCTGTTAGCGGTGCAAGTGCGATAGACCTTTTAGATAGTCATATTGTTGTTGATACGTCTAGAAAAGCTATAAATAATGTTAAAGAATTTGTAAAAGGGTCACGTTCTTATCTAAACTTCTCTAGTGGTAAATACAATATCCTGGTTGAAACTACAGGTTCAGCATCAATCACACTTACAGAAGATAACATAATAGGTGGTATTACTGTTCAAAGTAAAAACAAGAATTCACGATATAACAGGGTTATTGTTACTTTTGTAAACCCAGATAAAAACTTTCAGACCGACACAGTGCAGTTTCCACCAGTGGATGAAACAGGTTTAGAGTCGGCAGACCAACATGCAACGATGAAAACAGAAGATGGTGAGTTACTTTTAGAAGGTCGTTTTGATTACACCATGATAACAAATGCCCATCAAGCACAGGAAATGGCTGAAATAATTCTCAGGCGGTCACGGTCAAGTTTAGATATATCTCTTAGAGCAGATGGTACAGCGTTAGACTTAGCGGTAGGAGATATTGTAAACGTAACCCATGCAACCCCTGCTTTTTCGGCAAAACCTTTTAGAGTACAAAGAATATCAATAAATGCTGACCATACAGTAAGTATCCAGTGTTCGGAGCATCAAGATAGTTTCTATACGTTTGGTACACAACAAGCACTACCAACGATACCCGATACATCACTTCCTAACCCCTTTAATGTGCAAGCACCCACTATTTCAGTCACCGATGAATTACGTTCACGAAATGAGGAAGCCATAGCGGTTTTATTGGTTAATGTTACAGCAACCGATTTATTTATTACTGATTTTGAAGTGCAAGCCAAAAAATCTACAGATTCAGTTTTTATCAATCTAGGTCGGGGTAGTTCATCGCAGTTTGAACTTGTTAATGTAGAAGATAATGCAATATATGACGTAAGGGCAAGGTCAGTAAGTTCAATAAGTCGTTCAGTGTTTGTCAGCACTACGCATCAAGTTGTGGGTAAAACAGCACCACCGCAAGATGTTACAAATTTCAGTGTAAATATAATTGATACAGAAGCACATTTAGCGTGGACTCCAGTTACAGATTTAGACTTGTCACATTATCGAATAAGACACGCAAAAGAAACAAGCGGTGCAACTTATGCTAATTCAATAGACATAGCTGACAAGGTTTCAAGACCTGCAAACACAGTGATAGTACCTGCAATGACAGGAACATATTTTATAAAAGCGGTGGATAAAGTTGGTAATAGTTCAGAAAATGCGGTGTCTACAGTGGCAATAATCGAAAGTATCAAGGGGTTAAATTTAGTGTCAACAAGCACTCAGAGTCCAAGTTTTTCAGGCACAAAAACAAATATGGTGGTGGTTGATGGTAGTAAACTACAACTAGGAACAGCAAACCTATTCGATAGTGTAGCAGGCAATTTTGACGATGCAGGGGGGTTATTTGATGGTGGTGTTGGAAATGTTGCTAGTTCTGGGACATATGAATTTGATACACATATAGATTTGGGTTCGGTCTATACCAGTAGAGTTACAGCCAATATGAATGTCGCACGAATAAGCTTTGTAAATTCGTTTGATGATGCAACTGGAAACTTTGATGATAGAGCAGGTTTATTTGATGGTGACCCACAAGAATTTGACGATACAAACACAGAGTTATTAGTAGCAACCACAGAAGGTGACCCAAGCGGTTCACCCACATATACAGATTTCAGAAAGTTTTTTGTAGGCGATTACAAGGCAAGAGCATTTAAATTCAAGCTACAAATGACAAGTCAAAAAGGCACAGCAACACAACAAGTGTCAGGATTGTCGGTTACTGTAGATATGCCCGATAGAGTGGTAGCAGAAGCCGATGTTGTAAGCGGAACAAGTACAAGTGGTAAAGCAATAACATTTAGTCCTGCATTTAAATCATTACAAGGTGTAGGAATTTCAGCACAGAACTTGGCGAGTGGTGATTTCTATGCTATAACCAATAAAAGTGAAACAGGGTTCACAATAGAATTTTTTAATAGTGCCAGTGCAACAGTGAGCAGAACTTTTGATTATGTTGCACGAGGATTTGGAGAAATAGCAAGTTAGGAGTGCTAAATGTCGCAAAATGATTTATCAATAGCAAATCAAGGGTTTGCATCGTTTCGGTCAGATTTAAACTCAGCCTTACAAGCATTGGGGTCAACGAACTCAGGAACGTCAGCACCCTCAACCACATACGCTAACCAGTTATTTTACGACACTACAAACAACATTCTTAAAATAAGAAATGAAGATAATGATGCTTTTATTTCGCTTTTTACTCTAGATCAAACAAATGACAATATTGAAGCCTTAACCATAGATGGCACATTAACCTATAATGGTGATTTGGTTTCAGCAACCGCAGGAACATCAAACTTTAGAGCAGGTGTAAATGCAGGAGATGCCATTACATCAGGTGGTAACAATAATACTCTTGTAGGTGATGAAGCAGGAACGGCAATTACAACAGGTGATAGAAATACTGCCGTTGGATTTGAAGCACTAAAAACGGCAACAACGGCATCGTTTAATGTAGCAATTGGCTATCAAGCACTAGAGAATAATACAGGCAATAACAATACAGCAGTAGGTGACCAAGCACTTGAAGCTTGCACGTCTGGCAGTAATAATACGGCAATGGGAGATGATGCAGGAGTTAGCGTTACAACAGGTGACCAAAATGTTCTTATTGGTGTAAGTGCAGGGGACGCTTTAACGGATGCTGATTTCAATATAGCGATTGGAAATGATGCTCTTGGTGCTGACACTAAAGGCAGTCGTAATGTTGCTATAGGAAGAAGGACATTACACGCACAAAACTTTACATCAGCTACGGATGCCTACAATACAGCTGTGGGTTTTGAAGCAGGAAATGATATTACAACAGGTATACAGAATACACTTATTGGTGGTAATGCAGGTGATGCAATAACTGATGCAGATG
>CESP01164775.1_pt1 | contig 21834 bp, 14 predicted proteins | sample 531211 | NCBI WGS metagenome assembly CESP01 (sample SAMEA2622074, study PRJEB7988) | marine metagenome | biome: marine biome (ENVO:00000447); feature: surface water layer (ENVO:00002042); material: "saline water (ENVO:00002010), including plankton (ENVO:xxxxxxxx)" | depth 5 m | reverse complement strand
CTCAGTCCATCCATATCATTATAAATATTAGACATACTTGGAAAAACTGGAAGTTCATTGATTGGTGTTTTTGCAATAAGAAAATTAAAGCCAGCTCGATTAACATGGTCCGTTATATAACACCCTTTCACACTTGGGATTGTTTTATCTAAAATGGTTATATATTCAATATTTAATTGTTTTTTTAAATCATAAAAGGTTTTAGGATTAACACATGCGCTGTCAAAAGCTCTAGGGACCATACAAATATTTTCATCTGTGTAGTAAAGGACATGGTTTTTTGTGTCTGTTTTTTTATCATATCTTTCGGGGCTGTGTATGGTATATATATAATTAATCATTTCGTTATAAATTAAGCATTAAATGAAATACATTTTGATTAGTCTTTTATTGATTTTATCCCTGAGAGGGCAATGATCTCTTTGAGGAAACCCCTCTTTGCCGGTCGGCAGCGCAGATAAAGGAGTTGGTCTCTGGTCAGGGCAGGTGATGCTGAGCCTAGATAACGCAAGTCAATATATAGACTGGTGGCATGAAGCACTTCCTGATTCTGATGAGAGTTTTGACCATAATGGTACATTGACCTCCATTATGATTTCACCATCGATTACCATAGGGCTCTCTAATTATTGGAATGTTACAATTACACAGATCCTGGGAAACAGAATCATGACTTGGGGTGGTAAAGAAGAATCTATTCATCACAGGAACGAGTCCAGCGTCTCAAACTTTGTGAACGCAAGAGGGGGTGTGCTTGGAGATACTAGAGTTTTATTTAGGTACCTTTTTTATAATGACGGAGCCGGTGCTGGAAAAAGACTGTTCGTGGGTGGGGGTATTGTGGTGCCATCAAAAAATACACTTACCTCTGACCCATTTTTTTTAAACGGTGAGGATAAAGTCGAGCATAAGCATTTTAGCATTAGCCAGGGATCCTATAAAGGCATTTTTGAATTACAATATTACAAAAAAAGAATGGTAACACCTGTGTTTGTTGGAGGCTCATTGACAATTGAGGAACCAATTAGTGAAAATAAATATGGATACAAAGATTCAAGGTTATATGACGCTTCGGTTACCTGTCTTTCAAAGACTGTTAGAAACCTTCCTCTTTCAATTGGCGGCAACTTCGCCCTGAGGCACACTACTCGGGCATATTGGAATGGAACTCCATCTCCAAATTCAAAAGCAACTATTTTTTCCCCAGGGGTTAGTTTGTTGTGGAATCATAGCATTGGAAATCTTGCGATTGGATTGCAAAAGCCTATATTTTTATCTGGTGGGCTAGCTGGAACAGATTCGGAAGACCTTGACCAGAAACTAAATGCCTGGCAAATCACCATTAGCTACCGAAAGGTTCTTTCCACTGTTGTTCCTTGGTTAGACCCGCTAAAATAAAATTGAACCTATATTGTTAAAAACTTTTATATATTTCTTAATCCGTAAAAAAAACTTCCAATTCTTATCATTGTCGATCCTTCAGCAACAGCAATTTTGTAATCACCGCTCATACCCATAGATAATTGGTTTAGTTTTCTATGGTCTATCTTTCGGTTGATTTTTTCTCTAAGATCTCTCAAGGTTCGAAATGATTGCCTGATTTTTTTCTCGTTTTTTGTGTTGGGCCCTATTGTCATTAAGCCTTCTATTTCAACATTTTTATCAAAACAACATTCTATGATTTCATCAAGCTGAGACACCTCAAAACCACTCTTCTGGATTTCTTGGCTTGTATTAACTTCAATTAAACCAATTATTTTCTTGTCAATTTTTTCTGCCGCTCTTGATATTTTAAGCATCTTCTTCTTTGAATCTATTGAGTCTATTGTATCAAACAAGCTAACACATTTATTTATTTTATTCGACTGTAAATGGCCTATGAATCTTTTTTTTAAACCCGGAAGCTCTTTTAATAGCTTGAACTTAGACTCTGCTTCTTGTACCTTATTTTCGCCTATTGACTTAAAACCAGATAGAAATGATTCCTCTATAATTTTGGGGGGGTGGGTTTTTGTAACGCCAACTATTTCAACCTCGTGAGACAGTCCGTGGTTCTCTTGTACTTCTTTTACTTTAGAACGTACTTCATTGAGCTTACTTTTCAAGCTCATTTTTCATCTTCTTCCTCTTGGCCTTCGTTGCGGCTTTCTATTTTTTCTGGGCCTGTTTCTTCACTAATTACACGTGTTATTGATGAAATGCTTGTTCCATGATCAAGCTTAACGAGCTTAACACCTTGGGTGACCCTTCCTATAGTTCTAATATCATGAACGCGCTGTCTCATTAAAACCCCTGAATCCGTTATGATAATGAGATCGTCAGAATCAACGACTTCCATTATACTCACCATTTTCCCAGTTTTATCTGTACACCTCATTGTCATAACACCTTTACCAGCTCTAGTTTGAGTACGATATTGAAGCACATCTGTTCTCTTGCCCATACCTTTTTCTGTAGCTACTAATATTGTCCCCTCTCTTTTTACAACAAGCATTCCTACAACGTGGTCGTCTTTGGATCCCAAAGTTATCCCTTTCACACCCATGGTTTTGCGCCCGCTTGGCCTAACATTTCCCTCAAAAAACCTAATAGACTTTCCCTCACTTGTTCCCAAAAGGATATCATTCTCCCCGTTTGTAATTCTTGCTTCTATTAGCTTGTCTCCATCTCTTATTTCTATTGCGTATATACCACCTTTACGGGGTTTGCCGTATGCAGAAAGAACTGTTTTTTTAACAATTCCATTTCTTGTAGCCATCACTATAAAGTGTTGGTCATCAAATTCTTTTACACTAACAAAAGCCTCTATCTTTTCACCTGGGTCACACCCAATCAGGTTAACAATTGCCCTCCCTCTGGCTGCGCGCCCTCCTTGCGGGATATCGTACACTTTAAGCCAGTAGCATTTTCCTTGATCTGTAAAAAAGAGCATGTAATTATGTGTATTCGCAATAAATAAATGCTCCACAAAATCTTCTTCTTTACTCATTGCCCCTTGAACACCTCTTCCTCCACGTCTCTGTGTTCTATATGTGTTCAAAGCGGTTCTTTTTATATAACCTTGGTGTGTAATTGTTAAAACAACTTCTTCTTCTGCGATCATATCTTCCATTGAGAAGTCTGAGTCTACAGGTATAATTTCAGTTCTGCGCTCGTCACCATATTGGTCTCTGATTTCTAACAACTCCGTTTTAATAATATCCATTCTCTGGCTTTTACTTTCTAATATACCTTTTAGATTGGCTATATGCTTAATTAGTTCTTTGTACTCCTGGACAACCTTGTCAACCTCAAGGTTCGTCAGTTTTTGCAACCTCATATCTAAAATGGCCTGAGACTGAGTTTCTGAAAGATTAAAACCGTTCATTAACCCTTCTTTCGCCATTGCTGGATCTTTACTTCCTCTAATAATTGAAATAACCTTGTCAATATTATCTAGTGCAATTTTCAACCCCTCGAGTGTGTGTGCGCGGGCTTCTGCTTCTCTCAAGTCGAATTCAGTTCTTCTAACAACGACGTCGTGCCGAAAGTCGATAAAGTGTTGCAGCATTGTTTTTAAACCCATAACTCTTGGTATTCCATTAACAAGAGCGAGTAGAATAATTCCAAACGTATCTTGGAGCTGTGTGTGTTTATAAAGTTGGTTTAGAATTACCTCGGGTATCGCATCCCTTTTTGTTTCTACAACAACACGTATTCCATCTTTATCTGATTCGTCTCTTAAGTCTGTAATGCCTTCAATTTTTTTATCTCGGACTAAGTCCGCGATCTTCTCTACCAAGTTTGCTTTGTTTGTCTGATATGCGACTTCGGTTATTACAATGCTGTCTTTCCCTTTTTTATTTGTTTCTATGTGGGCTTTGGCTCGCATTTTTATCTTGCCACGACCTGTTTCGTAAGCATCTTTCAGGCCATCAATGCCTAAAATTAATCCGGCTGTTGGAAAATCAGGTCCTTTAATGTGAGACATTAAATCTTCTGTTGTAACCGCACCGTTTTCTATAAGCGCCACTATACCGTTCACCAGCTCGATGAGGTTATGAGGTGGTATTTTGGTAGCCATACCAACAGCAATTCCTTCGGATCCATTTATCAACAGCGTTGGAACAGATGATGGTAAAACCGAAGGCTCTTTTAATGTCTCATCAAAATTGGGTTCCCATTCGACAGTATCTTTATCAAGATCTCTTAACATTTCGCTGGACAATTTTGTCATTCTAGACTCGGTATATCTCATTGCTGCTGCGTTATCACCATCAATGGATCCAAAATTGCCTTGTCCATCAATAAGTTCATATCTCATAGAAAAATCTTGTGCCATTCTGACTAGCGCATCATATACAGAGCTGTCTCCGTGGGGATGATACTTTCCAAGAACATCTCCTACAATTCGTGCTGATTTTTTGTATGGTCGGTTCCACCCAGAACCAAGTTCACTCATTCCATATAAAATTCTTCTATGAACAGGCTTAAGGCCGTCTCGAACATCCGGCAGAGCGCGAGAAACTATAACAGACATTGAGTAGTTTAGATAACTCTCCTTCATTTCATCAACAATATCTCTTGGCAGGGTGTTGTCTCTATTAAAATCAACCATATACTTTTCCTAAACTTTACACATCAAGATTTACAACGAATTTTGCGTTTGTTTCAATAAAGGTTCTTCTGGCTTCAACATCCGACCCCATTAGGTTTTGAAATGTTTCTGCGGCTTCTCCAGCGCTTTCTACTGTAACCTGCATTAACGTTCTTCTCTCAGGGTCCATGGTTGTTTCCCAAAGCTGTTCTGGGTTCATTTCACCCAACCCTTTATATCTTTGAATGGAAACTTTTGTATTCTTATTCTCTTTTTGCATTCTCTCAATTATTAGGTCTCTCTCATCGTCATCATAAACATAGTTTTCTTTTTTCCCTTGGGAAACTCGGTAAAGGGGTGGAAGGGCAAGATAAAGGTATCCTCCATCAATTATGTCTTTCATTTTTCTGTAAAAGAAAGTTAATAACAATGTGCGGATATGCGATCCGTCAACATCTGCATCAGTCATAATTATTATCTTGTGATATCGAAGTTTTTCGATATTGAAGTCTCCAGCAAGTTTCTCACCATCTTCATCTAAAGAACCACCAAATCCTGCGCCGAGCGCTGTTATTATTGATTGGACCTCATTGTTTGAAAGAAGCTTGTCCACTCGCGCTTTTTCTGAATTAATTACCTTGCCGCGCAGTGGGAGTATTGCCTGAGTCTTTCTATCTCGACCTTGTTTTGCAGAACCACCTGCAGAATCACCTTCAACTAGATATAATTCTGAAAAAACAGGATCTCTGTTTGAGCAGTCTGCAAGTTTTCCCGGTAAAGATGAGCTCCCTAATGCGCTCTTTCTTCTAATTAATTCTCTTGCCTTTCTTGCTGCGCTCCTGCTTCTAGCAGCCAAAAGTGCTTTTTCTACAACCCTTCTTCCTATAGATGGATTTTGCTCTAAAAATTCAAGTATTCCTTCATAAACAACCCTGTCGACTATTCCTTTAACATCTCCATTCCCGAGCTTAGTTTTTGTCTGGCCTTCAAATTGTGGTTCAGCAACTTTGACACTTATGATTGCTGTTAACCCCTCGCGAAAATCCTCTCCGGTAAGTGAGATTTTCTCATTTTTCTTAGTTTTTATAAGATTGTTTTTAGATGCGTGGTTATTCATCGCTCTTGTTAGCGCAGACCTAAAACCTGACAGGTGAGTTCCGCCCTCGATTGTATTAATATTGTTAACAAAAGTTAAAATATTGTCATTGTACGAATTACTATATCTAAGGGCAACATCCACGGGAACCTCGTTATTTTCGTTGGTTACGGTTATAACTTTGTTGTGAAGTGGGTTGTTTTGTTCATCCAAATACTTTACAAAATCACTAAGGCCCCCTTTAAATTTAAACGAGTCGGAGTTAACCTCTTCTTTTCTCTCATCCCTTAGAATAATTTCAAGACCTCTGTTTAAATATGCAAGCTCCCTCAACCTCTCAGATATGATACCGTATTCAAAGTCGACAACTTTAAATATAGTGCTGTCGGGATAAAAACAAACTTTTGTTCCCGTTTTTTTTGAATTACCGACTACCTTTAAAACATTCTGCGGTTCTCCAATTTTATAGTCTTGTCTGTGTGTTTTACCATCGCGTTTAACCTCAACCCACATCCACTCTGATAAAGCGTTTACTACCGAAACTCCTACTCCATGCAAACCTCCAGAAACTTTGTAAGACCCTTTGTCAAATTTACCGCCTGCATGTAATACTGTCATGACAACTTCAACAGCTGGCTTTTTTTCTTCTTTATGAATGTCAACGGGTATACCTCTACCATTATCATCTACCGTAACAGACCCGTCGCTATTAAAGGTTACAATTACCTTATTACAAAAACCAGCTAAGGCTTCGTCTATAGAGTTGTCAACCACTTCGTAAATCAAATGATGCAGGCCTCTTTTACCAACATCTCCTATGTACATTGCAGGTCTTTTTCTTACAGCCTCTAAACCCTCTAAAACCTTTATGCTCTCTGCGCTATATTGCTGTTGGCTTTCTGTGCTCATACGAATCGAATGTCCTTTATTAATTTGCTTGCCGACCCCGTGTTTATACTTTCCAGTATTTCTCTTTTTTGGAGCTGAAGCTCTTGTCTCCATGCTGCAGATTTTGCTTTTATAACCAAGGTCCCTTGACTAACTGATACCGCTTCTGTGTTTTTCGCGATTGCATCTCCAACAATCTGGCCCCACATTTCCAAAACTTTTTGCTGCTCTAATTGTTTTTTAAAGCCTGCTTTTTCAATTAAGCTTTTTAAAGCTGTGTTTATATGTTTCAATTCCTGTCTAAGCGGTGTGTTTTAATTTTATTACTTTTTTTTAAGATGCCAGAGTGCTCAATATTTATCATATCTGTTGTTGTTATAACTGTTTGCAGGGGCTCACCTGAATTTGTTTCTAGAGATATTAATAAGTCGACGATTTTTTCACTTCTATTAACATCTAGCTTAGAAAAAAAATCATCTAACAACAGGGTAGGAAACACCCCTGCTTCTTCTTTTATGAGGCAGAGCTCTGCGAGCTTTATAAATATTAGTGAAATTTTGTGCTCTCCTTGTGATCCGTGCGTTCTGAGCGTTGTACCGTTTATCATAAAGTCTATCTTATCTCTATGAGGACCAAAGTTTGACTTCGCCGTAATTATATCATAAGATAGAGATTTTTTTATGTTATCTATATATTCCTCTTTTCTGATTTGACTAGAAGCATAGCTTATGCCTACGCTTAAATTTTCTTTAAACCTGCCTACTAATTCCTCTAGAATATTTTCATATGTTTTTAGCAATCCCCCTCTAAGCCCCCAAAGTTTAATACCTTCTTCTGATATTTGCTCATCCCAACCAAAGATTTCTTGCTCGCCTGATTCCCCATCTTTTATTTTTTTTAAAATTGAGTTTCTCTGCTTTAAAATTCTATTATATCTCTGGATTGTCTTAAAATAGTCGGTGTTTACAACTGAAAAAGCTTTGTCAAAAAACCTCCTTCTTGCTTCTGGTGGACCTTTGGTTATAGTCTGTTCTTCTGGGGAAAGAACTACAACATTGTTTCTACCTATTAAGTCTTTTCTACCGCCTGCTTTTTTTCCGTTTATTTTTATATTTCTTTTACCAGTTGAGAAATATTGAATTGCGACATCCTCTTCTATTTCGTTAGTTAAAAACTTCCCACTTGCTAGAAAAACCGATTCTCCATCCATAATTATATTTTTTAAGCTGGGAGTTCTAAAACTCTTTCCAAGTGTTAGAATGTGAATTGCCTCTAAAAGCGAAGTTTTACCGGATCCATTTTTACCCCAAATCACAGTAAGACCTTTTCCAAAATCAATTTTTTGTTGTTTGTGGTTTCTGAATTGCGAAAGTGAAATGTTTATGATACCCAATTATTTTACACTTCATTTGCATCATTCATTTAAGCGGATAGGCATCAGAAGCATTGTGCTTTCAAAGTTGTCGTTTGATTGTGGTGAACTAAAAAGAGCCGCGCTTATTGGGGTGTTTAGATCAATAACAACTTCGTCACCTGAAACATGGCCAACTATATCTTTTAGGTACTCAGCATTATATCCAATACTAAGAGGCTCTCCATTGTAATCTGCGGTTAGTTTTTCCTGAGCTTTTGATGATTTTTCTGGATCCTCGGTTGTTAGCTTGCATTCATTGTTGCTAAGGCTTAGCGCTACTTGATGTGTTGATTTGTTAGAAAATATGGAAACCCTTCTAATTGCACCGAGTAGATCTGTTTTGTCTACTTTAAGTTTGTTTTTGTTGTCGGTTGGGATAACACTTTGGTAGTTTGGGAAAACTTCATCAATCAACCTTGTTGTTATTGTGTCTTTTTTTACCTGAGCTGTTAGCTGACTACTGTTGAACCTCAAACTGATTTCATTCTTGCTAATGTGTGATGATAAATAAGTAAGAAACTTTTTTGGCACTACAATATCCTTTAATTTTTTTTCGGAGGCATAATCTCTACGAACGTGTTTTACTAGCCTATGTCCGTCCGTTGAGACAGCAGTTACACCTTCTTCTGATATTTGGAAAAGAACGCCCGTTAAAGAGGGTTTTAACTCATCTTTGCTAACGGCAAAAACAGTTTTATCAATAATCTCTTTAAGGATATACCCTTGGATTGAAATGGTTTCTAGCCCCTTCTGGTCTGGTATGGTAGGAAAATCATCTGGCTGTCTTGCCATTAAATTATAATCTCCTAAATCTGTTTTGATCTTTGCGTGGTTTTGGTCATCGACAGACAGGGTTATTCTTGTTTCAGGAAGTTCGTTAGTAATTTCTAATAAAGTTTTTATTGGCAGAGCGACAACTCCAGCCTCTTCAAGGCTGGATGGTATTTCGGTTACAATAGTAATCTCTAGATCGGTCGCCCTTAAAATGGTTTTGTCTTGCCTTGAATCAATTAAAACACAACTAAGTATTGGAAGAGTTGATCTTGTGGGGGAGGCTTTTGATAACTTTTGAAGTGCTTCTTGCAGTTCGGTTTTTGACGTAGAAAAAATCATTTGTTTTAAATAGCTCTGATTGTTAAATGTTTGGGCGATGTTTTTTGAGTTTTTTTCTCCAAATAAAATACCAATTTGCACCTCCTTTTAAAACTGTTTTTACCGCTTATTTTACCCACTTTTAATTTTCCACGTGTAATCTATTCTAGTAAACAACCTTGTACAGATGAACCTTTTTTTCTTTCCCTTTGACCCGTATCGGCTCGAGCCTTTTAAAGTTGAAGTTTTCTTTAGTTACATTATGAACATTCAGAGAAACAAGTATTTCTCCTGGCTTAGCAGATGAGCATAGCCTTGCGCCTAAATTTACCGTGTCACCGATAACAGTGTAATCCATCATATCTCTGGAACCAATATTCCCAGAGATTACCGTGCCTGTGTTAATCCCGGCTCCAACATAAATCGGAGGTTCTTTTCTCTTTTTTCTTTCAGTGTTCATCTCTGAAATTCTTCTTTGCATTTCTATTGCTGTTTTTACCGCCCTATCTGTATCGTCCTCTGATGCTAGTGGGGCACCATAAACAATCATTAGCTCGTCTCCTATAATTTTGTCGAGCGTGCCGTTGTTTTCAAAAACTATATCTATCATTTCGGAAAAGTATTCATTTAGAGTTGTCACAACAGTTTCAGGGTTCATTTTTTCGGACATTGCGGTGAATCCTCGTATGTCAGTAAATAAAATAGTTACTTTTCGTTCTTCTCCGCCAAGGTTAAGCTTTGCATCGTTATCCAGCAATTCATCCACTACCTGTTTTGACACATATCTTTTGAAAGTACTTTTTACTTTACTTATGTCAGAAATATCTTCTATCGCTAAAACAGTTCCCTGTCGATTTCCTTCTGGGTCTAATCTGGGGGAAACCGAAATATTAATTACAGTTTCTTCGGACACCGTATTGAATGGAATATTTAATTCAGTCTTTACTTTATCTTCAACCTCAGAAGTAGTAATCAACTCTAGAACGTCTTCGTCTTTTTCAAAAAGGTACATGTAATGGTTTCCGATTATGTCAACCTTTTCTCTTTTTAGAATTTTAAGCCCTGCAGAGTTTATGGAGTCTATTTCCCCCAAAGGATCAATTGTTATAACTCCCGTTGCAATACTTCCTAATATGCTTTCGTTAAATTGCTTTTCTTTTGTTATCTCCTTAAATAGCTTGGCATTTTCCATAGCAACAGCAGCTTGGTTGCACAAAGCGGTTAACAGGTCCAAGTCTAGACTATTAAAGGGCTCCACTCCCTTCCTGGTTTCCTTGTTGCACAATATCATATACCCTTGTGTTTTTGACTTAGCTTCAATTGGGGCGATTATTAGATTTTTTTCTTTTAATTTGGATTGGATCGTGGAACTGTTTTCTTCAGTTAGGTATTTTCCTTTTGTTGTTTCTTCTATCTCTTTGAATATTTTAAGCTTGGTTGATAATAACGGTAAATTTTCGTCCCAATTAAAGTTTGATGAGGGAGACAAGATTGGACTTCCATCTCTTTTAAGTAAAATAACACCCCTTGAGGCGTTTAGTATACCAACTGAGCGCCATAAAACATCTTCTGCAAGTTGATCAATGTCTAACACCGAGCTGATCGCTACGCTTATGTCAAATAGTGTTTCCAGTTCTAAAAGTTTGAGATTTAATTCTGTTTTTTTTCTTTCTACATCATCGATAAGCTGGTAATTGTATAGTGCTTTCGTTAGGTGGTTTGAAATAATTTCCAATATTTTCGTATCAATTTCAGAGTAGGTCTCATTCATAAATTTTGGACCTACACATAATAAACCCAGAAGTGATTTTTTATGAAACAATGGGGTGACAATTTTTATTTTAGACTTTAAAATGTATTTTTTAAATCGTCCAGTTATCCACTTTTTTTCCGTGTTTATTAAAACGTGGCCGTGGCGATACTTAATAAGCTCTCTCACTAAAGGCCTTGGTGATTTAATTGGTATAGACGACTCTCCGGGACTGCTTGATAAAAACGATAGTTCTTCTGTTTTTTTATTATATAAAAAAATGGCGCCTTTCGACGCCATTACAGTTCCTAATGTAAGCCTTAGAATTCCGGCTCCAACAGACTGGGCTTTTTGTGCGTCAATTAAAATTTCCCCAAGCTCATCAAGGGAAGAAAGATAATATTCTAATTGCTCTGTGCCTGTCTGTTCCAATAGAGATAGGCTTTTAGACTACGAAGCGCCCTCTAATGCCTCTTCTTCGCTTTGATAAACAGATGAATATTTTGTCAAGCCCATTATGTTAAACGTTTTTTCAACAATTGGAGCAAGGTTGTAATAACCGAGGGTTCCTTCCACATCTTGAAGTTTTTCGATTATCTCTATCAATATGGATACACCTATACTGTTCACGACTTTTGAATTGTCAAGGTTTAACAGAAAATGTTTTTTTCCATTGTCAATCTCTTGATAACAAACTTCTGCTATTTTTTCTCCCCCGACATTATTTAAATATCCAGACGTTTCTATTATAACAACATTTCCTTCGTTTCTGGTTGTTAAAGTAAAATCGGCCATTGGTTTCCTTCCTTTGTCTTTTTATCGCTTTTTGGTCATTGTAACAGTGGTTCCCTCTACAGTAGACTCAAACTCAACCGTGTCCATGAGTTCTTGTATTAATTGCAGTCCCCAACCCCGTTTATAGTCTGATGCTAGTTTTTTTTCGATATTCGGGATTTCAACTTTGGATTTGTCAAAACCTTTTCCCTGATCTGTTACTTTTATTACAAGGGTGTCTCCTTGAATCATGAAATGAATCTCTACGTTTGATGCTTCGCTTTCGCTGTGTTCAAAAGCATTAATTGTAGCTTCTATTAGCGCCATGCTCATTTCTGCTGTTTTTTCTTCACTTAGGCCTACGTGTTTCGCAACAACCTCTGCAGTTTTTGTCGCAGCGAGCTCCATGTCGTGCAAAATGGGTATTGTTAATTCAACCTTTGGTGGTTTCTTTTTTACATTCATTTACTACCCTGCCTTTATTGTTATCAGGAATCTGTATTTACAAAATTAAGAAGCTGTTGACTTTTTACAAAGCGTTAGTTTTTCTTTACCACTACAATTGTTATGTCATCCTGATTTGGAACACCATCTAACCAGGCGTTTCCAAGATCAAATAGTGTTTGTTTTATTTCTTCAGCGCTGTTTTTTCCATTGTTTTTTATACACTCTAAGACTGCTTTATAGCCTAACATTTTTTCACTTATGTTTGTTGCTTCTGGCAAACCATCAGATATAAAAACGTATGCATCTCCTGGTTTTGTTTCAACACTTAGGAGGCTATATGTTTCTCCCTTAAAACTTCCCAGAGGAAGGCCCTCGAGAAGGATCTCATCCACATCATTGGTTTCCGATTTATAATGGTAAATTGGTGGCATGGCTGCAGATGTAAACTCCACTCTATCTTCCCAAAACCGTGCAATACTAATCGCCATCTTATTCTTCCCAAGATCAATTGATTTAATTGTTCTGTTTAAGCCATACGTTACTTCATTTGGTGGTATATGTGGTGGCGTTCCCATTAAACCAGCCTTGGTGATAGAAACCATCATTCCAGCTGTCATTCCATGTCCGGTTGCATCGCCAACAGCGACATAAAGACTATTGTTTTGTGGAAACCAGTCATAATAGTCGCCGCCAACCTCTGTTGCAGTCTTAATACCAGCTGCAATTTCAAGTCCAAGCATCTTTGGTGGTTCTTTTGGAAGCATTTTCATTTGAAACTCTCTTGCTTCTTCCAACTCTGTCTCTCTTCTGTCTTGTTCTATTTTTTTTACCTGAACACTGTCGTATCTTCTAACAGAACCAAAGACAGCCAATAGCAGCACCCCTGCGTAACTCGAATAAGCCCACCAGGTTTTCCAAACCGGTGGATAAACTTTAATGTGTAGCGGCTTGGATGCCTTACTCCATAGACCATCATTATTACTTGCCATGAATGAAAACTTGTATTCCCCTGGCTTTAGACCTTGAAAAGATGTTTTTTTGTTAGTTCCATTGTCCACCCATGTGTTATTATAGTTTTCAAGAAAATATTTATATTGGTTTTTTTCTGATTTAATGAAACTTAATCCTACAAAGTCTATTTCGAGGGTCTGTGTGTTATGATATATTTTTATACTATCTGTAGCGAAACCCACTTTAGACCTGTCGTTTAATCCATCTATGGACACCACTTCGACAATTGATAATTTTGGAGGCACCTGGTTTATGGCTATAGAAAGTGGGTCAGTGTAGCTAACCCCACCCGGACCACCAAAATATATCTTCCCGTAGTTGCCAGATGCTGAAGCTCCCACAGAAAGAGCTCGGTCTGTTAGACCGTCAGAGACATTGTAGTTTTGAATTTGTCCTGATTTTATATTTATTTTAGATGAGCCGTTCCTTGTTCCAGCCCAGACATCCCCCTGTTTGTCTTCAACTAAGGATACAACTGTATTGCTTGGCAATCCATCTTTATAGGTTAACCTGTCAAAATTATTTTCATTTTTATTGTACATAAACAAACCTTCGCCGCCTGTACCAAATAAAAGAGCCCCCTCTTTTGTTTCTAGTATGTCATAAACCGTACTTGAGGCAAAGCTTTTAGGGTTGCCTGGGTCTAGCTTGTATTGTTCTAAAACGGAGAGGTCGTCTTTGTTTATTTTGAACAAGCCATTTGTGTTTGTTCCAACCCAAAACCCACCTTGTTTATCTTCCAAAAAAACATTAACGTCTGAAACCTGACTGTTTTTTATAGTTTGATTATATAGTGTTTTTTTAAACGTTTTATCTTCAAAAACAGATGTTCCTTTTGAAGATGAGACATATACGCGGCCGTCAGACGATTGAAAGATTGTGTTTATCTTTCCCCCAATTATATCTCCCTCTGCACCTTTGTCTGTATGTCTGGTTATTGTTTTTCGATCAGTACCAATTACCGAAACACCACTATATACGGAGGCGACCCAAACTTCACCGTTTTTTAATACTCTTAATGCGCCAGACTCTTTGGACAATAGACTGTTGACGTTTGTTGGATCAGAGGTATATGTTGTCGTTGTGTTGGTTTTTTTATTTATTGCAGTAACCCCTTCATTATGAGAAAACCATATTTCATTCATTGATTTATAAACATCTATGTTTTGTATGTGTTTGTTCTGAAGGTTTCCATTCTTCTCTACTAAAAACACATCTTTTGTTATTATCTGCCTATCTACACCTTCTTCTGATGATATCCAGGCAATGTTCTCATCATCAAAATAGACATGTTTAATTTTGTTAGAAGAAAGGGTCTTTTCATCTTCTTCTTTGAAAACATTGTGATAAATATCGCTTGTTGCATCAATAAAACCATACATGATATAAAAGTTTGTTGTTTTAAAGTAAACCATTCCAGATGACTGTGGTATTAAGAGGGCAAGGTTTCCTTCTCTATCAGGAAAAATGTTTGAAACATAGCGGCCAAATATCTTCTCATGAATTATGTCCTGGAAGGTGTCCATGTTTTTGTCAAAATATACCAACCCGCTTGTGGTGGCCATCCAAAAACCCTCCATTGGGGTACCCTTCTTAAATGGAACAATTTGTATAACGTTATGTTGACCCATTATTGATAACCACTTAGACCCCGCAAGTTTTTGAACTTCCATTGTTTTTGTATTAATCTGATCTAGCCCGCTTGCTGTTCCAACCCATACATATTCACCATCTATGTGTAATGTGTTAATTTTTTTTGAGGAAATGGAGTTATTGTCCTCTCGAGGAAAAAACCTCCTAAAGGTTTTTGTTTTTCTATTATAAAAGTTTAATCCGTTATTTGTACCAACCCAAACATTGTTATCCTTATCAAAAACAATTGGTGTTTTTTGGTTTGGTGAAAATGAGTTGCTGGAAATAGAAAGAGGGTCTAAAGGAGAAAATCTATGGTTTATTGTTTTTCCTGTTTTTTTATCTATTTCGAATAGACCATCTTCAATCGTACCAACCCAAACGATTTCATTGTCGTCCTCTGTAATAAAGGTTGGCCTGCTGTTTGTTGTGTGTCTCCGGAACTCATTATTACCGTAGATATATTTATCTAGGCTTTTATCTGTTGCTATCCATATCTCTCCGCTTGCATCCTTAAATATATTATAAATTCTATTTCCTGACAGAGCTGTGCTGTCAAAGGGGTTGGATCTATATATAATTGGTGAATAACCATCATACCTGTTTAAACCCTCGTCAGTTCCAATCCAAACAAAGCCTAAGCCGTCTCTAGATACAACATTGCAATAGTTTTCTGATAGTCCGTCTTTTACGGAGAGATTTTTAAAGCTTAGGTCTGCCCATAGAAAAGAAGCGCATATTACAAAGAGAAAAGTATTCCTGCTTTTCACCACTACAAGGCAAACCTAATTGGTAGGGTAAACCTTGCCTTTACGGGTTTGCCTTGAACATAACCCGGTTTAAACTTTAATTTTGCTAAAGCTCTGAGCGCCTCTTCATCACAACCGGCTCCAAGTTTCCTTATTAGCTTTGGATCTACTACAGTTCCTTTTTCATCGACAATGAATTGAACATATACAACGCCTTGGACTCCAAGCTTTTTAGCTTCTTTAGGATATTTTATTATTTTTGACAATGCTTTCAGCCCACCTTTAATTTCTGGCATTTTTTCGCAAACAAGGTATATTCCATCTTGGTCCATTACTGCCTGTTGACTAAGCGCCACCGGTGTGACAAACAATACAATTGCGTATTTTAGTATCTTTGTTATTTTTTTTATTTTCATTTTTTATAATCTCAACAATGCTGTTTTTGCTTGGTTTTTCAATATGGCTACTTCCCACGAGCTGAAGTTTAAATTTGCAATATTCTTTAATATTTTTTCAGCTTCTTCTCTGTTGCCAACTGCTCTAAAAGCAAGAGCCTTTTGATACATTATATAAATATCGTTTGGGTTTGCTAAATTTAAAAAACTCAAAGCCTTGGTGGCTTCTCCCTCACCCAAACTGACCATACCCATTAAACCACTATACCCAAATAGTGCGGAGGGGTCTTTTTTCTTCTCTTTTAATTCTTTTAAAACGGCAAGTTTCTCTTTTGCTTCTTTATATTTTCCAAACAACACATTAAACCAACCTTCAATCCAAAGATCTGTTTCTTTTGCATCAGCAAGCGATAGGGAATCACCTCTAATCTGTGCTAGCTTATTTCGATATTCTATGTTTTCTACTAACGCTTCTTTTGTTTCTTTTTCCATCTGATTATGACCATATACAATGAATTTCTTAAAGCTCGTACCTGCCTTCATCTGCAGCTTGTCCTGTTTACTAAATTCAGAATTACGAATTTTTTCAGATATATCATTAATTGAATTGATGGCCCCGTTAAAATTATTTTCAAAAAGATAAGACCAGACTAAGTAGTCGTTCAGCCAGAAGCTATTTGCTTCTTTAGATCCTTTTTGAATTGCTTCTCTGTATCTGTTTCTTGCTTTTTCAAAATCCCCCGAAAACATATAATTGTGTCCAGAAACTAGCAAAAGACTTCCTTCTCTAGATTGACCTTTAGAAACTTCAACCCCCTTTTGATATAGAGGTTTGGCTTTTTCAAAATCTCCTAATGCTCTATAGCAGTTGGCCTTAAACTGATATGACAAACCTGCGTCTGGTCTTATCCTTATTAATTCATTAGAATACATAAGACCTTTTTCTATGTCTCTTTCATCATCAGGAAGCATTTTTCTGTCCCCTAGGGGTACATGAAAACCAGCAAGATAATTATATGCTACATAATTATCTTTATTTAGATCTACTGCTCTCTCTAGGGTTTTTATGGCATCCTTTATTTCATACCTATCACTTTGTACTATACCTAGCCAATTATAAGCTTCATATGCATCTGGTCTAAGTACAACGAGTTCTTTTGCATGAAGAAGGGCTTCATCAAGATTCTCTTTTCTATAGCTTTCTCTAATCAAAAGAATCTGCTTTTCTTCATCACTTATATTTTCGATAAGACCCATTGCTTTACTTTGGTCTTCTTTCCTTTTAAAAAAATCGGGATTATCATAAAATTCCAAAGCCAGAGCAAAATTCGGATCAATAGATAGTGCTGAATCTAGATATGTTCTCTTTTCGACATTTTCGCCAATTTGGAAATATCTCATGGCTTGGTTAAAGAATCTCAATGATTCTGGTGAAGAAGATGTTATTTGTATTTCGCCGATTTTCTCATTAGCACAGCTTATAAATAAGACTATGAAAATTAAAATAAAAAGTTTCTTTTTATTATAATACACTTTTACCTAGTTGTTGTTTAATTGAATGAAGTAAATATAAATGAAATAAATCGTTTTTTATATGCTTTATTAAATTATCACTAATGAGTTAGATATTATATAAAAATATATTTAAAATTTTATTTATTATTATATTAAATGTGGAAATGTGCATTCCAACTAGCTATTTTTATCTTAATAAGAGAACCAAAAGATACTAGGACCATAGTTATTTTTCATATCTGTATCCTTAATAAAATGTGTAAAACTTATAGTTATACCAATACATATAATACTATCTTTTAGATCTGCTTCGCGTTTATGAAAAATATTGTGGAAATGTTTAGAATTATAAACTTTTAATATTTATAAAAAAATTTTCCCTTGCGTTCTTAATCCACTTTTGATACCAGTCCATCTTCTTTTTATTTAGAGTCATTAGTTCTATCTCGATCCAATGATCTTTCAGGTTTGGAACCCCGCCTTTTTTAATACCTTCTATCCAAACCAGATGAAAACCATATGATGAATTTATTGGTGGACTACAAGTATTCATTTCAAGATACTTTAGGGCCTGACCGATCTCGGGAATTGAATAATTTTCAGCTTCAATCCAGCCAAGGTTTCCACCTATTTTTTTTGTGCTTTCATCTTTGGTGTACTTAAAAACATAAATATCAAAATCATTCATGGTTTTTATCGAATCTTCTTTAAGTCTTGTAGCAAAATTATAAGCACGCTCGGTATCTGTATTTGTTTTTTCTGGAATGGATAAAATGTGTCTAACCTTTATTTTTTCACCTTTTTTGTCAATGGTTTCAATTAAATGAAAACCAAAGTCAGTTTCTACAGGTCCAACAACCTTGCCTATTTCTGCGGTAAAAGCTGCAGTTTCAAAGCTTTTTACAAGAGAACCTCTTGTAACCCACCCAAGAGAACCACCATTATCCTTAGACCCGGGATCTTCTGAGTAACTGGAAGCTAAAACACTAAAGTCTTCTCCACCTAAAATTTTATCCTTTAAGTTTAGCAATAAATTAAAACTTTTTTTCTTTGACTCTTTACTTGGCTCAATTGTTATTAACAAGTGTTTTACTTTGGTTCTTTGTGGTATTAACGGTAAACTGTCTTTGAAGGTGTAGTAAAAATCAACCACATCTTTTCTTGTTGCAGAAATTGAATTTAACAGTTGTTGTTGATACTTTTCTGACACAAGCCGATCTTGCATATCATACCAAAATTCCCTTCTAAACTCAGAAATAGATTGTCCAAGGATTTTTTCAGCTCTTTTTTTTCCTCCAGATTCAGAAATTAAAACCTGTATCTGTTGCTCTAGGGCATTATCTACTTCTTTTTCATCAACAAAAATGGAATCCAATACTGCCATCTCTAATAATATCTTTTGATCAATCATTGACCCTAATACGGATTCCTGAAGTTTTAAAATTTTATCCGCTTCATTAGCAGGATCAATTCTTGATTGGGCTGCGGTTATATTAACCATTTGAGCAACATCGCTTTTTAAGATAATGTTATCCTCAATCACAGCTGCTATACCATCAACATATGTAGGCCCACTCTGTGATAGTAGTTGGACAAATAAAAGTAGAAGCTTAAATATTCTCATCTTTACCTGTATTTTAAATTAATATAAACGCCTGAATTTGATTTCAAACTGTCCAATAAAACAAATCGCAGATTCCCCTTTTTTATATGTAAAACTCTTTGATATACTTCATCATAAACTTCGTCAAGCCCCCTAATGGAGCCTTTTTTAAAGGATTGTACAATTTTAAAAACTACAATATCGCTGCCTACTGAAAAAGGGCCAACAAATTTATTTTTTTTATTAAAAAGATAAAAATCAACTGGATCAGGTAAAAAACCCTTTTTAATTGTACCAAAACTCGTATTTATTAACTTTTCTTTCATTGTTTCTGTTTTTTTCCCTTGCAGTAAAAGTTTTTTTAATTTTTCCCCATCCTCTTTGTTATTAAGAAAGAACTGCTCTGTAAACACCTCATCGCTGTTTCTAGTAAAAGAAGATTTGTTTTTTAAATAGTAGTCTTTTATGGCTTCCTCTGGAATTAAAACTCGGTCAATTAGTTCGCTTTCAAGATAGGAGGATATAAGCAGTTGTTTATAATAATCGTCTCTCTTTCTCGATAGGTACTTATCTTTGTCTAAACCTACTTTTATAGCCTCCTCATAGAGAAGAGAGTTTTCCACCCAAGAATCAATCATTCCAGGCAAGTCTCTTTCATCTATTAAAGGGACCATGAAAACAGAGTCAATGTTTTCTGAGCTTAACCAACTCGAAGATACTCTGGCATATATTTCTCCAGGAGGTATTTGTTTTTCTGAGCAAGAAAAAACAAAGCTAAGAATACAAACAATAATAATCTTTAAGCCCTGGTAAAGGTTACGTGATGTTTTCATAGTTAAACAAACTAACAATTTCAATTAAAAAAGAAATAGGATTTAGACCTCCCTTTAAATTGAAAAGAATCCGAACTGACTCTTCTGTTGGGTCTTTTAAATAAACACCTTCTACCCCCTCACTAGAGTATGTTAAAACATTTGAAATAACATCTCCCATCTCTCTCTCTTTTTCATTTGCACAAATTATTATGCTTACTTCGCTTTCAGATATAGTAATTTTACTAATCTCAGAATTACTGTAAAGCAATTTAACTCTTGCCAAGTTCAAAAAGTTGTTAAGCTCGTAAGGAAGTTGACCAAAAACATCAACCAATTCTTCCTTCAATTTATCAATGCTAGGCAGATTATAAACAGTTGATATTTTATGATAATAACTAAGCCGAATTGTAGGGTTCTCAATATAGGATGAAGGAATTTCTGTCGCCACAGCGCAGGTTATTTTAGTTGGTTCATAACTTTGGGTTTTTGATGTCCTCTTTCTTATTAGTTCTTCTGCTAACAAATCACAATACATTTGATAACCAACAGATGTTATATGGCCACTTTGCTTATAGCCAAAAATCGAACCTGCACCTCGTATTTCTAAGTCTCTCACAGATATTTTATGCCCTGAGCCAAGACTTGTGTTTTGTTCAAGTGCTTTTAGTTTTTCAAACGCATCTTTTTCAAGTTTCTTAACCGGAACCAAGAGCGTACAATATGCCTGTACATTTGCCCTGCCTACTCGCCCCCTAATTTGGTAGAGCTGCGAAAGACCAAAGTTTTGAGAGTCGTTAATAATTATACAGTTTGCATTAGAAACATCAATGCCAGACTCTATTATCGTGGTACAGACCAAAACATCTATTCTTCCATCAAAAAACATATTAGATCTTTTTTCTATCTCATTATTTTTCATTTGTCCACTTAAACCAACTATGGAGAGATTAGAGAAGTTTTTTCTAATTTTATCGACTATTAGAGGCATTGTAAAGGTGTTGTTGTGCAAAAAATAAACCTGTCCGCCTCTTACGATCTCATTTTTTATTTTTCTGTTTATGAGCTCCCAGTCAAAATATTGAATTGTTGTTATTATAGGTTTTCTTGATTCGGGAGGAGTAAGGATTGTGCTTATTTTTTTTATTCCAACCATTGATTGCTGGAGAGTTCTTGGTATAGGCGTTGCGGTTAAAGTAAGCACATCAACCCCCTCTTTAATAAACCTAATTTGTTCCTTGTGCTTAACGCCAAACCTATGTTCTTCGTCGATGATTAAAAGACCTAAGTTTGGCATAGAAATGTCCCTTGACAGAATACGGTGGGTGCCTATTAAAAGATCAAGCTCTTTGTTGTTTATTTTTTGAATAATTTCTTTTTGTTTTTTCTTTGATACAAATCTTGTTAGTTGCTCAATTGAGACGCCAAGACCAGACAGCCTCTTTGTTAAGGTTCGAAAGTGTTGATCTGAAAGAATGGTTGTTGGACACAAAAAAACCGACAACTTCTTTGATAAAAAAACTTTAAAAATAGCCCTGACCGCTACTTCAGTTTTTCCAAAACCAACATCTCCACAAACTAGGCGATCCATTGGTTTTTCTGCATCAAGATCGTTTAAAACTTCACCAATGGCCTTAGCTTGGTCAGGCGTTTCTACATAAGGGAAAGACCGTCTCGGTTCCCCATATAGGCTGTTTTCTGTTTCATACTTAAAACCTCTGTTTCGTGTGGTTTTCGTGTAATTTTGAATAATTTCATTAGCAACGATTTCTATTTCTTCTTTGGTTTTTTCAACTCCCAACCTCCACTTTTTTGTACCTAGAGTTGAAACTTTTGGCTCTTTTCTTGAACCAACATATTTGTGGATTAAAGACAACTGATCTAAAGAAACATAAACTTGGGCATTATCTGCATACTGTATGCCGACGCATTCCTTACCATTCTTTTTGTTTTCAACGATACCCATAAAGACACCGATCCCAAAAAGTCTATGAACGATAAAGTCCCCGATGTTTAAATTCAACACCGATGATTCTGCCTCCTGTTGGACCCAATGCTTTTCATAAGACCAACGATTTAA
>CESP01060819.1_pt1 | contig 22039 bp, 21 predicted proteins | sample 531211 | NCBI WGS metagenome assembly CESP01 (sample SAMEA2622074, study PRJEB7988) | marine metagenome | biome: marine biome (ENVO:00000447); feature: surface water layer (ENVO:00002042); material: "saline water (ENVO:00002010), including plankton (ENVO:xxxxxxxx)" | depth 5 m | reverse complement strand
GAGTTTTCCGAGAAGAAAATAATTTCTCCACCGCTACCTACAGTGCCACCATTTGCTAAGGTCAAACTACTAGAGGATGCAATAACTTCTTGATCGGCATTAACAAGCACCTTTCCACCCTCACCATCAATACCCGATACATCAATTAAACCATCTTGAATGGCTGATCCTTCAAGGAGACCAGAAATATCCAGTGATATAGTACCACCGGATGCTTTGCCAACTTCAAAAGTTGTACTACCAGCCAATAATCCCACCGAACCTCCATCCGACAAGATGGAACCAGAATTATCAACTTCTCCACCGATGAGCGCGGCAAATTCATCCGCTTTTATTGAACCAAGATTCATCACCGAGGTTTCAGAATCACCATTGAAAGAAAGATTACCAGAAAGGAATGCAGAGTCGGCGATATCGAGAGAAGATGCGATCAATGCATGGACATCAATCTGGGCATCCGAACCGAATAAAATTCCATTTGGATTGATCAAATAGAGATGGCCATTCGCATTCAAGGATCCATGGATTTCAGAAAGGTTGCTTCCAACGACTCGGGATAACATCGCGGCATTGATATTTGGTTGGATAATATCAACCAGAGCACCATACCCGATGTCAAAACTTTGCCAATTCACGATAGCGGATTGAGAACTTTGGATGATGCGCATCGCATCGGAAGAAGGGCTTTGTAATTCAACCTGACCATGAACCACATCGGCACCCGTTGGGAGGGTGGCAGCTAAGGCAGCACCCGGTGATCCGATAATGAAGCCGAACAAACCGATGCTCATAAAGAATGCCCGTGATGTACCGAACATAGAATCCTTAACGATGCGAAAGGATTTCCTGTGACGATTAGTCCAGATACGAATAGATTTTGCGAAGGAGTATTTTGAATTCTTCATAAGTGCAATGAAGCGTAGGTTGGATTAGAAGCGGAAATTTATACTAAAGTGTGTGCGGGCATCGTGCATCGGGGTATTGAGCGTATCAGCCAAAGGAACCCCTACCTGCAAGGAAATGTCTGCGGTCTCTTCAAAGTTACCAATCAGACCGGCACCAAAGCTTTGCATCCCAGTGGAATCATTGACCGAAGCCATTGTTCCTTCATTCGAGACATATCCAGCATCATAAAAGAAAATGTTTTGGACATTTCCATCCAGTCCAAAAATTGAAGTTTTTTCGGATAACATGGAATATTCCAGACTCATGCTCATACCAGTGTCCCCATACGCCTCCCGTTCTCGATAGCCTCTTACGGAAGCAATACCACCGATTGATTTCTTGAGACTGGTGGGAAGAGGTTCACTTGAAGCTTGCCCATTAAGCTTAAATTTAATCCCTCCCTTAACACCCAAAAACTCAAGGGGCTCGACAATGGCAAAGGAAACCTTGGGTACCCAAAAGCCTTTTTCCAATTCGGGATTTTGAATGTTCAATTCATTATCATCCGAACTACTCAAATCTGAAACTGCACCAAGAGACCAAAAGCCGTCTCCGCGAAGTCCAAATGGGTTGGCAAACTTTCCCTGTAAACCAATTCTCGGAAGAAATAGGGTTAGATCTTCATCACTGGCCAAGAGCTTGTTATTCCCAAGATAGATTTGGCTGCTTAAATCGAGATAACTGAATCCAAAGCTGACTGCTAGAGAATCCGAATCGACAAGGCCGATTGGATACACTGCCGAGTAGCCGGCAAAAAAGCCATCCCCGGCAATATCCATGTTTAAAGAGGATGAAGTAACATTTTCATATTCCGAATCGGAATAACCTGCAAAGACCGTTTGGGAGAAATCACTGGAACCAAATTGATAACTGACAAAATAAGAGGAAAGTTTGGAAGCATCTTTGGGATCCAAAGAATAGGATAGATTCAATCGGTCGTTGGGCATAAAATTTTCCCAGATTTCCAGTCCCACCCGGGTCCGCCAGCCAGAAGATTGTTCAGTTCCATCATTCGAGATGCTGATGTAGGGGCTAAGGGGTAATTGATCCTCCACATTAAAGTCCGCATTTACTTGAATTTCTCCATCGTGGCCACGAACTGGCTTGAGTTTAGAATCGACCTGCACAAATCGATTTCTATTCAATCGAGAAGTTTGGTTGTAGAATTTTGAATAATTAAAGGGCTGCCCAGTTTCCCAATCCAAATGGTCAAGAATTCCGTCTTCATCGAGATACTGGTTACCTACTACCTTACCCATACCCATGAATCCAGGCTTAATTTGCAGAGTAGTTACTCCAGCAGTCTCAGAAACTGATACCTGAACAAAAGTATAGCCCTGAGCAACCAAGTATTCCTTCAAGCTCTTGGAAAGCTCAACATCGCTTAGGTTTTCATGATCATCCAAGAAGTCAAAAACGGTCGGCTTGAGTTGTTCGGGGGAAACAACGCGGAAATTATCTTTTGCATGTGTCGACAAAATCGAAAGCAACAAAAGATACATAGAGCTTATACAGAAGCTTTTCATAATCTAAGAAAGGGTAATTAATATTATGGTTCAGATTAATTCATAATTTTCGAAACTATTTGGCAATACTTTATTCTTGTTAATCAGGTATAACCATACAAAAAAGGAAATATGTTAGTACATACAGTGTTTTTTTGGTTAAAATCAGATATTTCAAAAGACGATAGAGATTTTTTCTTTCAAGAAGTGAATGCCTTGGCTGGAATAGAATCTGTAAAAGGTTTTTATTGTGGAAGACCAGCTTCCACTCCTCCTCGAGAAGTTGTCGATACTAGTTACGACTGTGGACTTTCGGTAATTTTATCTGACATGTCTGGGCACGACGCCTATCAAGATCATCCGATTCATCATCGCTTTATCCAAAATTGTTCTCACCTTTGGGAGAAGGTAAGGATATATGACGCAGATTAGTTTTCTTTTTTCGAAAGCTTATCCGCTTGCCATTTTGTCTGGCGATTGATTCGCCAAAAACCGAACTAATCCATAGGCCAGAACGACTGCCATGGGACCGATTACAAATCCTTGGGGCCCATAGGAAAGAATTCCGCCTATGATCCCCAAGAATAAAAGGAAGCTCAGCCAAGCTCCTTGTTCGTGCAACCTTTGGCCCATCCCGGCCCGGGCCCGGCTGATCAAGTAATTAAGTAATAAGCTAAGAAGGGCTAAAATGATTGCGGTCATTGGTTTTCCCTGACCCCAAACTAAGGAAGAAAGCGGCAACCAAACCATGGCACTTCCGACCACTGGGACCAACCCTATAAAAGCACCCAATAAAAAAACGGGAAGAAAAAAGAAGCCACCAACAAAATGGGCGACGAGGGCGAGAGCGACCCCTCGAATTAAAGAGGTAAGCACGGTATCATTAAGCAAACGGAAGGTAATCTTGCGATGCAGTTGGAACCAGGAACGAATTTCCGAAGAATGGAATCCTCCGAGAGAAAGAGTTCGCTCCAGAAACTGTCTACCGTGTGCGTATAGGAATGATAATGCAATCAAAGCGAGGGCAAGCTCTGCCACAAAGCCACGAGTACCTTTAAATAGAAATTCCATAAAAGTTCCTGAGAACTGGCGAGTATCTCCCACAAGGTTGGAAACGAATTGCACCGCAACCTTTTCATCAATTGGGAGTTTAGGGTAAATAGATTGGATTTCGCGAACTCTTTTAGAGACACTTTCCAGAAGAAATGCTCTTCCATCGCCTTCACCCAAGGCTATGGACCAAACCATTTCGAGAACCCCTCTTCGAGCATCCGAGGCTTCCCATAACAAAAGAAAAATGGGGGATACAATGACCATGAGAAGAACAAGGGTGGAAAGAACGGCACAAACTTCTGACCTCCTTTGATTCGGAAAGCGAGGAAAAAGGTTTTGACCAAGCTTGTCGATAGGCCGGAAAAAAATGGGGTGCGTAAGGGCGGCCAGAGATACAGCAAAAAGAATAAATTCGAATAATGGACTAAAGGTTCCGTAGAGCGGAATGAGCAGTACCAATAAGGCAATAATTAAAAGCCCGCGCCTTTTCCAAAGATTCCAAAAACCTTTTCTTTTGGTGGATAGTAGATCAGGAGAATCCCCTAGAGAATCATTTTCTGCCATGTATCGATTGCTTAATCATTCCCTTGGAGCATAGCAAGATGCTTTATCAAAAACCTCCCGGTTGAGGAATCGGTTGTAGTTAACTCCGAGGGTGAGCCTTCAAATACCAACTGCCCACCCTGCTCTCCCCCACAAGGTCCAATTTCAATTACATGGTCGGCCAGGCGGATTACATCCAGGTTATGCTCAATCACCACTAAGGTATGACCCGCATCCCGCAATTTAAAAAGTAAGTCCATTAGCTTCTGAACATCGAGCCAGTGAAGACCGGTGGTTGGTTCATCGAGCAGGTATAATACTTTTCCCATCTGGCGCCTGCTGAGTTCCAGGGAAAGCTTGATGCGTTGTGATTCCCCCCCCGAGAGAGTATTCGAGGGCTGACCTAGCTTTAAATATCCTAAACCAACCGCATCTAGAGTTTCTAATTTTGCTAAAATTGCAGGATGCTTGACGAAAAGTTCTTTGGCCTCCGAAACTGACATATCCAGAGTTTCCGCAATATTATGACCTCGATATCGAACCTCTAAAGTTTCCCGGTTGTAGCGCATTCCTTTGCAGCTTTCACATTCCACAAATACATCTGCCAAGAATTGCATATCTAACTTTACCATCCCATCTCCCTTACACTTCTCACATCGACCACCAGGAAGATTGAAACTGAAACGCCCTGGGGAGTAACCCCTAATTCGGCTCAATGAGCATTGAGAAAAAAGCTTTCGCAGTAGATCAAATAATTTCACGAAAGTCGCAGGGTTGGAACGGGGACTTTTTCCGATTGGCGATTGATCCACGCGGACTACCTGATCGAATTTATTCAATCCTTCAATGCCTCCATGAGTTCCAGGTAATTGTTTGGAACGGTGCAATTCATAAGCAGCTGATTTCGCCAAGACTTCATTAACCAGAGAACTCTTTCCCGAACCCGAAACCCCACATACCACCGTAAGTAGCCCGATAGGAAAGGATGCATCGATGGATTGTAAATTATTAGCACTCGCTTTCCGGATGGTTAAGCTTTGCTTGCCTGGTTTTTTTTCTTTTGCATCTTTCTCCACTTTTTCAAGCCCGGCAAGAAATGGACCAGAACGACTCTTCTTGGAGAGTAGGCATTCCTTAAGAGTTCCATCGAATGACAATTCGCCCCCACTTTCTCCTGGTCCAGGTCCGATTTCAACAAGATGATCGCAAGCGTTAAGGGTATCTGCGTCATGTTCAACCACGATCACCGTATTGCCCTTGTCTCGTAATCCCTCCAGTACTTTCAATAATCTTCCGTGATCAGCGGGGTGAAGGCCCACGCTCGGTTCATCTAGAGCATAAGTGACGCCTACCAAGCCCATTCCCAATTGGGTAGCTAAGCGAGCTCGCTGAGCCTCTCCTCCACTAAGACTTCGGTAGGAACGGTCCAGGGTCAGGTACCCCAAGCCTACCTGTTCAATAAAACCCAGTCTTTGCATCAAACCATGAAGGGCATCCTCGACCTGAATGCATCTCTGATCTTTTGCCGCTTTCGATTTAATAAATTTCCATGCCTTTTCCACGGGCAGTGCTAGAAAAGTATCAATGGAAGAACCGGCAACTTTTACATTCCGAGCATAAGAGGAAAGCCTTCCTCCTTGGCAATCGGGACATTGCGTGCCAAATTGACAGGTTAAAAGCTTGGCCCGTAGGGTTTCACTGGAAGTATTCCACATGGTATCTTGCAGGTCCTGAAAAACTCCGGGGAAAACTTGTTTCTTCGCCTTCCCCCTACCCACTTGCAATTTCAATTCAAACTCTTTTTCAGGGTTTCCATGTAGAATAAAATGAGTGATTTCCTTAGGTAAATCATTCCATGGGGTTTTTAGTTCAAAAGGATACTGCTCGGCAAGTGCCTTGAGTATGTTTTTTCGAAGGGTGATCATCTTGCGGGAGCCAAAGCGCCAAGGCTTAATTGCTCCTTTGCTCAAAGAAATACATGGATCCTGAATGACTAAATCCTCTCGAAAACGCAGGACTTCTCCCAATCCAGAGCAGGTTTCACAAGCTCCGTCCGGGTGATTCCAGGAAAAGAAACGGGGAGTAAGGTTGGGATAGTTGGTACCGCAAATCTCACAGGAGTAACTTTGAGAAAGTTTGATTTCCTCAAATCCCTCTTCTTTTTCCAGAAGAGCCAAAGCAAGCTCTTCCCCTTCCTTGAACGCAAGTTCAAGAGAATCTGCAAGACGACTTCGTGAGGAAGAGTCAAGAAGTAGGCGATCAACCACGATGTCGACTGAAATTTCCCGGCCTTTGGTTTTTTCGGGGATCAGGTTGCGATCGTCCAATCTTTTTATTTTTCCATCAATTCTAATTCTTTGAAAGCCCCTTCTTTCCAAACTTGGTAATTCTTCTCTCAAAACCGCTGCTTTTGCAATCAGGTAGGGGGCAAGTAGAAGCATTCGCTTACCTTGACCAGCTTTGATAAGTTGCTCGATCGCATCGTCTAAAGTTCTTTTCTCCACTTTACCACCGTCTTTTGGACAATATGGCTGGCCAGCAGTCGCCCAGAGAAGGCGGGCATAATCCGCAATCTCAGTTGCGGTTGCCACCGTGCTCCTTGGACCTGCCGAACCAGCAGAGATTTGCTCAATGGATAGAACCGGAGACAAACCCTCAACATAATCAACTTCGGGCTTTCTTACTTTTTCCAAAGCTTGTCGAGCTTTGGGAGACAAGCTCTCGACATATTTTCGGTGCCCTTCCGCCGCAAGCACATCAAAAACCAAGGATGACTTACCCGAACCACTTACTCCAGTAACTCCTATCAGTTTTCCTCTGGGAAAGGAGACCGTTATTCCTTTGAGGTTATTTTCCGAGGCACCCTTAACTAGGATACAATCTTTTTGCAGAATTTCTTTCGTAGAATTTTTCCTTGGCATCTAAAATTCAATGATGACTAGCTTCAAACAAATGCCAAGAAAGGTTTGAGCTTTTTCTTTTTGCCTGCGGATTAAATTGCCCATAGTAAAGAAAATGATGAGTTTACCTATTTTGTTTGTTAAACAGGGATGCCCTTGGTGCATAGATGCCCTGCAATATTTTGAAAAAAGAAAACTTAAGCTTGATATCATTGATGTCCGCATAGACCCAAGCCGAATGAATGATTTAATCGATGCTAGTGGGCAGTCCAAGACTCCAACTCTTCAAAATGGGAATTTTGTTGTAGCCGATTTTGATATCTCTGAGTTCGAAAAGTCTATGCAGGATAATCCCGAGGAAGCTAAAAAATTAGGATACTAATCTCCCCAAAAGGGTAAAATCTCCTTGATTATTTAAGAGCGTCGATTCTTCGGTTGAGTTCGTTCAGTTTTGATTCGAGAGCTTCTAAAGAACCCGCACCTGAATCTTGGGGAATATCCATATCCAAAACTCGGACACCCGAAGAAGTATCGAATACCTGAGCTGAATCGGTAACATAAGGGGTGATGTTTCCAGAGGTTACAATCTTGGTAGCTTCTCTTCCATTCCGACTGACGGTGTAGGTCTGTGGAGATTCATCCAAAGGTAAGGTGATGGTGCCATCTGAATTAAATCTTTTGACTTGGCGATAATTATCATGCTTTGCTTTTCGTCCAACTACCTGAGTTTTGGCTGTCTTGAAAAGTAAGAAATTATGCTCTACAGTATGGAAGTGAGGATCCAGGATAAAATGGTCAGGTTGCCCTTCCAAAGCGTCGTATACCGCGGACTGCATGGATTGCTTGACCACACCTCCACCTAAATCATGCTCTTGATCCCGAGCCGTAAATGTTGCCCGTCCCGTATCGCCCCAGCGTATAAAGCCAAGCAATTCGGCACGGGTACCCTGACCACGAACCTGCTCACCAATTTCAATATCGGAAGTAACTTCAGGATATGGAGTAAGAGGTCCGGTTTTATTTGCGGTCCGAGTGCAACCAAAGGCAAATAGAATGGTTGCGGAAAGAGAGATAAGAAATACTTTTTTCTTTTTCATATTAATAAAGTTGGATCGATTAGAAATTTCCTTTGGTGGAAAAGTAGAATTCCATACCTTCCTCGATTACATTATGCCCACCTACTCCAGCGATTCCAAAGCTGAAATTCCATGGAGCATTTGGCATCAGAATAAATTCGGCTCCATAATCCCACCAGAGATTATCAGTCAAAACATCTCCATTTGAATAATTGAAACGAACAAAGGGAAGCATGGTAAAGTTCTCATGCAAATGGTAATGCAGGGCAATCGCCCCTTTGAAGAGCCAGAAAGATTCATCATTTATGTCGTTGCTCGGAAAATACCGACCTAATGAAAGCCTACCACTCCAGTTCATCCCATAGTCTGTGCTTGATTCTACCATGGTTTCAAAGGATACACTGGTCATCGATTCGTCAAAAATTGGGAAATCACTGGATGAATTATGATGGGCCAGATTCACCCCCCAAGCAATGTATTCATTAATACGATAATTGGGGAATAACTCGATCCCAGCAAGAAAACCAGAATCATCAACATGACCAACTTCGAACCTTGATGCGGATAAAGGAATCTTGATGTCTAAATTAGGATTATCCCCAAGGCCAAGGCCAATGGTTATACCGTAAACATCATGCTCAACTGTATCATCAGTGTAAGTGGGAATAAAAAATTCTTTATTAAATTCTTGGTTTGCATAATGAAAATCTAAATAAAAGGTTTTAATAAAACCATCGGTTACCGGTATATCCGAGGGGCGACGTAGTTGTCGGAGTTCATCGGCTAAACTTGAAAAACCAAGATAATATCCACTCGTGACTCCCTCTCTCTCTGATGCTGAATAGTCATTCGGGGCTCGGTGATCAGCAAAAAGAGAAGAAACTGAAAGAATTGTAATTGCAGATAGGTAAAAAGGAACAAATCTCATATTAATTAATTTATTAAATTTAATGAAGATAATTTGTTCAATCGAAACATCAGTCAACAAAGAAATTGATAATGCCTATGAGTTTAATTTATTAAATTTTCCCGCAATAGGATTTCATCCGCTGCAATCCTTTCTCAATCACCTCGTCTGAAGTGGCATAACTGAGGCGGATGTAACCATCTGCTCCAAATGCGTGTCCAGAAACCACCGCAACTTTTTCATCTTCTAATAAGCGAGAAGAAAAGTTCTCTGAACTAAGACCAAAGCTTGAAATTTTAGGAAAAAGATAAAAAGCTCCTTTGGCACGCAAACAAGAGACTCCATCGATGGCTTGTAAGCCATAGAGCAATTTGAGCCGACGTCGATCAAAGTGGACCAGCATATCGCGAACTGCAGCCATTGCCTGGTCCCAATTTTCAATTGCCGCCAAAGCACCATATTGAGCAAAGGTGGTAGCATTCGAAGTAGTTTGACTTTGCAGGGAGGCAACCGCTTTAGAAATAATAGGGTTGGCTACAAGCGTCCCTAAGCGCCATCCCGTCATTGAGAAAGTCTTACTAAATCCAGAAACAGTAATAACTCGGTCTCTGGCATCTTCTCCAAAAGAAGCAGGGCGAAAATGCTCAGCCCCATCGTAAAGTAAATACTCGTAGATTTCATCGGACATAAGAAGAAAATCTTTGTTGCAGGCAAGTTCAACAATCTCTTCCATTTCCGCCTTACTGTAAAGACAACCGGTCGGGTTGGAAGGGCTGTTTAATATGACTAATTTAGTCTGGGATGTAAGAGCCTCTACAATTTGTTGAGCACTCACTTTAAAACCTTGCTCATCCCCGGCGAATATGAATTTTGGGGTGGCACCAGCTAGTTTTACCATTTCGGGATAACTCACCCAATAAGGAGCTGGAATCAACACCTCATCTCCGGGACCGCAAGTAGCGAGGATGGCAAGGTAGCAGGAGTACTTGCCACCTGGGCTAACAACGACTTGAGCAGGATTGGCATCTTGAAGAACACCAAGTTGTTGATATTGGTTTGCCAGAGCAGATCGAAGGGCTGGCAACCCCCCGGCTGGAGCATACTTGGTCATTCCGTCGGCCAACGCTTTCGCCCCGGCTTCCTTGATAAAGGAAGGCGTATCAAAATCTGGCTCCCCAGCTCCGAACCCACAGACATCTTCACCAGTCGCTTTTAGTTCCTTGGCCTTAGCATCAACTGCCAAAGTAGGAGAAGGAGAGACATTTTTAGCCCATTGAGAAAGCATATTTTCAGAATTCATTTAAAAAGTAGTAATGAAAAAAGTAGAGTATTCATCAAGAATAATTGATTTGGGAAAATCCAAGACTAATCAAAAGTTTGAAAGGCAGAAGTAGGAACCGATAAAGGGTGCTTGAATTTCTGCTCCGAAAACAAACCTGGATTTAAATCAAGTTCTGTCGCCACAGCTAGGATTTCAAGCCTGGTATTAGAGCGATCTTTTTGATTGATACAATCCAAAGTCTTGATGATCCATTCCTCTCCGACTTTTTTGTAACTTCTAAGAGTTGTGGAACGAAGAAGTTGAGCGGTATCCGAAAAGACTTCCACTCTTAAAGGTGCTAGGTAAGCGTCATCTATTGCGAGCACTACACGGCTCCAATCAGGCATGGTTTCGCTTACCCAGAAAGGAGAAGCAAATTCATAGAGGTGAGACGGTCGCCCCGCCACTTTTCCGGATTTCAAATACTCTCCCTCCCAAAAAACAAAAGGCATCAAAAAATCAAACAAAGTCTGGTTCATCCCGGAAACCATAGGCTTAAGCAGGGCATCACGAGAAAGAATTTCCAAATCATTCTGGTTTTGATATCCAACCCAGGCTCTTGGTTCGAGTGGATTCCTTAGAAGAAAAACTTTTGGCTCTGCAATGTCAGGGTCAGGAAAAATTTCGATACGAAAGATTCCACTTCTAAGCGTAGGTCCAGCAATCGAGCCAAAACACTCGGTTTCAGCCCCTCTTCTTGGCATGTGGCGTAATTTGAACTTGAAACAATAAGCGGAATGAAAACCACTCTCTTGCAAAGAAGAAGCAATAAGGGAGCGAAATTCATTCAAATTTTCTTGTGCTTTTACAGGTGTTAATATCTTTGCGAACCCTCGGGCAGGAAAAGATTTTGGATATAGTTCAAAGGTTCCAATAAGGAAAAAAATGAGAATGCAACCTATGGATGCATGCCTTAGAGCAGAACTTACTCGCTTACTCAGTCGCGTTGGATTCAGATTTCGGCGATTCCTCTGGTTTTGACACTGGAGTTTCTACATTTATGGGTGCAGGCGCAGGAGGTGCAATGACATTTTCAGGCAGTGGAACCTCGATGTCTGCTGCACTTATTGGGTCAGCGTCCAATGCCGGAGTTTCTCCCTTACGAAGCAAATTATCGGGATTATCTGCTTGCCTTTGATAGAAAGCATAAAGCACAAAAGAAAGCACGAAAAAACCAAGAATTCCGTATACAGTCAATTTAGACAACTGAGCTGCAGAACCGGCACCTAGCATTTGATCCGCGGTTCCGCCACCGAGTGCGGAACCCATGCCACCAGAAGTACGTTGGAACATAATTAATAATACGACCACCAAGCAAAGCAGAACAAGTACAGTTGTAAGAAAAACAGTCATGATAATTCAGGGAAACTTCAAAATACTGCCAAGTTGCCAAAAAAAAGCAACTCGTTAATCGGTTTCTAAAGCCCCAAAGATGTGAGTAAATTTTGCAAATCAACTGGATCTTCGAAACCGAGGGTCATCTTACCCCCACCGCTTGGCTCACCTTTGATTTTCACGGAACGCCCTAGTTTAGATTCAGCTTTTTGAGCCATACCCGAAAACGGGTTGGCGAAGCCAGAAATTTTTGAATGATTTGAAGAGGAAGGGTTCAAAAATGAATACACCTCTTTTTCGCAATGCCTAACGGTCCAACCCTCCGCAATCGCTTGTTTTCCAATTTTTAATTGATCATTAAGGTCTTCGATCCCTAGTAAAACCTTGGCATGCCCCGTAGACAATTTACCTTCGGAAAGGAGAACTTTAAGTTCCTCGTGCAATTTCAGTAGGCGAAGCAAATTGGTTATATGAACTCTGCTCTTCCCTACCCTTTCCGCAACCTTTGTCTGGGTGAGATTGAAATCATTTACCAGCGAATGATAACCTAGAGCTTCTTCAATCGGATTCAAACCTTCCCTTTGAAGGTTTTCGATGAGGGAAAGACTGGCTGAGGACAGATCGGTAGCCTGAAGGATCCTAGCCAAAACTTTTTTCCGCCCTAACTTTTGGTGGGCCCTCAAGCGTCTTTCCCCAGCAACCAATTCAAAGACCTCTCCTGATTTTCGAACCACAATCGGTTGCAACAACCCTTCTGCTTTAATACTCGCGGCCAACTCATCAATGGCTTTCGAATCCATTGATTTTCTAGGCTGGTAAGGGTTGGGCACAACCCCAGAAGTAGCGATCTCCATCAATTCATCCGTCGAAGTGGAGCTACCCTTTTTTTCTTTGGATGGTTTCTTCGTTGTCCGAGACTTTAGGATCCCTTTTTCAGAAGTTAGTTTTGCAGAAGCTTGGCCTATACTACCGCCCCCTGAGATGAGACCGCCCAAGCCACGTCCAAGTCTTGATTTTGGTTTGGCCATTATTGCTGGGGTACAAATAATTCTCTGCCCGCATTTACCTTCGTAGGGTCAGCAATCTGGTTGGCATCGATAATCCATTTAATTTTGGACTTATATTTTTTGGCAATACTGCTAACCGTTTCTCCTTTTTCCACCTTATGAACAAATCCATTTTGTGGATAATCAATTGAGAAACTAGGGGGAGGAGGGCTTGTAGGGGTTGAAACTGAAACTTTAGCAAAATTCTGATTCATCTTATTGACCAAGTCTTGGATCTTTAGATCAAAACTACTTTGCAAGCTTGCGATATTTTTTTCATTAGCAGCCATACGAGATTCTAATTTTCGAACCCGAGAATCAATTTGTACAAGTAACCCTTGCGAGTCCCCAGTCCGATTGCTTGCATTTTTGGAAACTTGTTGAAGACTAATTCTCAATTGTGCATTTTCCCGTCGGAGCATTTCGACTTCGGTTCGTAAACCAGCAACTTCTCTAGCAATTAATTCAAGGTCTTGCTTCAAGTTGGCAACTTGGATGTTTGCCGAAAGCGTGGGCAACGAAACCAAAAAAATTACTCCAGTAATAACTGAAGTACTTTTAAAAAATAAATTCTTAAAGAGTCTTCCCAACCAATCCACGGTATGTAGCATTATGAATTCTCGAATGGTAATCAAGAAATCTTTTGGTAAATTTTAGATTTAATCGCCGGCCCGAAGTAGGGACATGGAAGGTTCAAAATCCAAAATAAATCCTTTGGCCATTTTATAACCTCGAAGAAAATCAGCAGATGACAGCATTTTACCACCTGGTTTTTGAAGGAGATTTATCTGCAGAGCACAGGTTCCCGTTCCAATGATTAACATCCCACTTTCCGTTCTCGAAATTTCTCCAACTTTTAGTGAACTTTGTTGATATGGATTTGCATCTCCCACTCGGATCCGATTTCCAAAATGTTCAAAAAAACTACCAGGCCAAGATCGAAACGCTCGAATCCGCCGACTAAGCTCTTCAGCCGATAAAGAGAAATCAAGGGCACCATCGATTTTCCGCAACTTTCTGCAATAAGTTGCCTGGCTTTCATCCTGTTCGATTTCATCCACATTTTCATCTTTTAATAAAGGTAGGCATCGATCGATGAGAGGGATACATGCTTCAGCTAAAATAACTCGAAGATCAGGTCCAGTCGCAGAGACGGGAACTTTAACCCTCTCTAAGTCAATAATAGGGCCCGCATCCATTCTGGGCACGACTTTCATCAAGGTAATTCCCGTTTCTGTCTCACCCAAAGCCAAAGCCGTCTCGATTGGAGATGCACCGCGGTAAGCGGGTAAAAGAGATGCATGTAGATTAAAACTACCTTTGGGGGCAACGGTGAGCAAATCTGTCTTTAATATATGCCCATAAGCCATGACGAGAAGAATCTCAATTTCCAGTTTCTTAATCCAAATTACTTCAGTCGGTCCTGGTTTCTCTGGATCCCGAACAGGATAACCATTCTTCACTGCCCATGCCTTAATTGGATTTGGTCGAAGTTTTCGTCCTCTGCCTGCTTGCCTATCTGGTTGGGTCAAGACCGCTTCCAGAGAAAACTCCTTTTTTTTCGCCAAATGGGAAAGAAAAGGGATGGCAATTTCATCCGATCCCAAAAAGCCTATTCTGCATGGATTTGAAATCATATTCTATAAATTATTATTATCACAGGGTTAAGTGCTATGGACAACGATATTAGGATACAAAAAAAGCCGCTTGGCGGCTTTTTGCATAGCGAAATCCGAACTTATTAATCCTGTTCTTCTTTATACCTCGCTTCTTTCCCAGCCAAAGAAAATTTTAGAGGGCAACCAGATAAACCAAAGCGTTTCTGAATTCCTTTTTCCAAATACCGACGATATTGGTCATTTAATTTTTCTTCCCGATTACAGAATAATTTTATTCGAAATGGTCGCGTCTCTACCTGCACTGCATAGAAGACTTTGAACCGCTTTCCACCAACTTTTGCGGGCGGGCGATGTTCCCACATTTCTCCAATCAACTTATTTAGCGTGGAAGTTGAAATCGATTTATCCATTCTAGTATCGAGGTCGCGGGCGATATTAAGAAAAGCTTCGACCGCATATCCAGTCTGTGCCGAAACAAAAGAAATGGGGGATTCTGGAAGGAAGAATAATTCTTTACGGATAGACTTTATATAACTCTTTCTAAAATCCTTTTCGTCTTCATAGCCAGGGAGAGGGTCTTTTCGAAAACTTTCTAAAGCTAAATCCCATTTGTTAACTAAAATGGAAAGGGCTTTTCCTGCTTCCAGTACATGACCGGCTAGAATTTTGTCTTGTTTGGTCACCCCTTCCCTAGCATCTAAAACCAAAAATACGACATCGACTTCTTCGATCGCATGCTTGGTTCGAACGGCTGAAAAATAATCCAGTGAGGAATCAATGCGATTTCTTCTTTTTAAACCTGCGGTATCAAACAAACGAAAAGACCAAGGATTTTCTTGCCCCTCCACTTGATAGTCCAAGTCCAACTCCACAGTCTCCCGAGTGGTGCCCGGCACATCGCTTACAATCAGGCGTTCCATATTAAGCAGTCGATTGCAAAGCGAGGACTTCCCCACATTGGGTCGCCCAATAAAAGCGATTTTGGTACGATTACTTTCATCCCCACTACGCAAGGGAGGAGAGGGAGGTAATTTATGTGCAACTTCTTGAATTAACTCATCGACGCCATGCCCATGCTCGGCCGAAACCCCTACCACCGATTCAAAACCAAGCTTAGCAAATTCAGAAAAAGAATATCCTTGTGCAGGAATATCCATTTTATTGACGACCAGAATGGGTTGCTTTCCCATCTTCCTAAGCTTTGAGGAAAGGGTTTCGTCTAAAGGAAGCAAACCATCACGGCCATCGACAACAAAAAGTAACAAAGTTGCAGCCCGGATGGCAAAATCTGCTTGTTGTTCGGTCGCGCTTTGAATTTCAACTGAAGTCATCTCTGGCTGCATCCCGATACCACCTGTATCCATTAGTAAATACCCTTCAGGAGAGTCAGCAACCACAACATCACGCGTCACTCCTGGACGATCATGAACAATGGAAATTCTTCGACCTGCTAGACGATTAAAAAGACGACTTTTTCCTACATTGGGTCGGCCGACAATAGCGACGCTAATCGTTTCCATTTTGGGTCAGTTTCAGATTCAATCTACCTTCAAAAGAATTAGACTGCTTGGGCCGAAACATTCTCCTCAGATAAACTATTTACGAAACATTCAATACGATCAGTAGCCTCAACCAATTTCTCATAGGAGGTGGAGAAACTAGCCCTCACATGTCCTTCTCCGTGGGTTCCAAATGCAGTGCCGGGAACAACTGCAACCTCCTGCTCCCGAAGTAATCGGTGGCAAAAATCAACTTCATTGAGTCCAAAAGACTTCACACTTGGAAACGCATAAAAAGAGCCACGGGGTAAATGACAAGCCAATCCCATTTCGTTAAACCTTCGAACAATAAAATCTCTCCTCTTTTGATATTGGTCTCTCATTTCAAGGACATCTTCGGTACCATTTTTTAAGGCTTCCACCGCGGCTTCTTGGCTCAGAATAGGTGCACACATCATACAATACTGATGAATTTTCATCATCGCATCGATCAACCATTCGGGACCGCAGGCAAAACCAACCCGAAAGCCCGTCATGGCAAAGCCTTTGGAAAAACCATGTAATAATATGGTTCTTTCCTTCATTCCAGGAAGTTCAGCAATACTGACATGTTCCCCGTCATAGGTAAGTTCTGCATAAATCTCATCGCTGATTACGATTAGATCTTTTTCAACTGCGAATTTTGCGAGTGTTTCTAGCTTTATTCGATCTGCAGTTCCGCCAGTTGGGTTGGTAGGAAAATTGAGCAAAAGAACTTTACATCCTGGCTGCCAAGCTTTAACAAAGCTTTCAGGTTCTAAAGAAAAAGAATGTTCCGAAACCGTACCTACGGGAATTGCAACCCCATGAGCAAGGGAAACACTGGGCGCATAAGAAACATAGCAGGGCTCATGATAGAGCACCTTATCCCCTGGGTTTAAAATTGCCCGAAGTGCAATATCAATTGCCTCAGAAACTCCAACCGTGACAAGAATTTCAGATTGAGGGTCATATTCTGGACCAAAAAAGGAGGCGACATAACTGGCGATTTCCTTTCGCAAAGAAAGTAGTCCACGATTGTCGGTGTAAGAAGTTTTCCCTTTTTCAAGGGCAAAAATGGAAGCCTCACGAATTTTCCATGGAGTTACAAAATCAGGTTCGCCAATGCCTAGAGAAATAGCCTGAGGCATTTCTGAAACAATCGCAAAAAAATCACGAATTCCAGAATGTGGAAGACTCTTTACATGTTCAGCAATATAATTTTCTGGTTTCATTAAAATCAAGCACTAACCGGAGGTTTTTCTGGGTTTTCTCCGTCCTTGGATAGAAGATGTCCATGCTCTTTATAGGAGCGAAGTAGAAAATGAGTAGCAGTGGAAAGAACTCCCTCGATCGTGGCAAGACGCTCGGAAACAAATGAGGCAACAGTATGTAAATTTTTACCTTGAACAATAACCATTAAGTCATATCCACCAGACATCAAATGACAGGCTTCAACTTCCTCAAACTTCGAAATGCGGTGAGCTAATCGATCAAAACCACCCTCTCTTTCTGGGCTAATCTTAACCTCAATAACAGCACGGACCAAATTAATTTCTTTTTTTGATGGATGTAAGAGCGGAACCCAGCCGAGCAGGGTGCCTTCCGAACGCAAGGTTTCGAGCTGTGCCACCACTTCTTCCTCGGTAAGATCAAGGATCTTTCCAAGTATTGACGGATTAGGATCCGCTGTTTCTTGAAGAATATCGAGTATGTTACTCATAATTAAAAGGGTGTACTATGCCAGAGACCAGAATTTAGGTAAAGAAACAAAGCCTAAAGCCCGAGATACAAAATGAGCTTTAAAATTGCATTCAACCCTATTGAATGGGTAATTTCCTCATTTTCAACCATAGCTTTAAGATTTTGGAGCGAATGTAATTCGGTAACAAGTTCTTCGTGTTGATCGAAAGCGAGTTCTGCGGTTTTCTTAACATCTTGAACAAGCACAAAGAAGCAACGGTTAGAAAGAATAGCAGCATTGGGTCGGGCACTTCCTATTAGATGAGCATCACTACCCACAAATCCAGTCTCTTCTTCTAGTTCGCGAAGACCTGCAAGGATTGGATCTTCCCCATTTTCAATTACTCCACCCGGTGGTTCCAGAGAGAATTCTTTAGTTCCATAGCGAAATTGTCGCACCATGACCAATTCTTGCTCTGGGGTGACCGCAAGTACATTTACCCAATCGTTTGTGTCTAAAACAAAAAACTCTCCTTCAACTCCATCGGATTGACGACGAAAACAGCGTTTATGGACTTGGAAAATCCGACAATCCGAGTGCAATGTATCTTCCTTAACATCCCATTTGCTAGGTAGATCTTTATTCATCTTCTAAAATTTCCGTCCTTAGAAATTCCGCTAGGTCTTTGTAAATAGGCACTTTTTTATCTTTGGCTAAAAGACGAAGGCTATCATCGATTGGCTTACCGGTTTCTACCAAGCAACCCCTCATACCCGCGTCTAAACCTGACTTTGGATCAATCCACTTATCACCCACTACCCAGCAAAGAGAAGGAATCAGATCAAACTTATGGGTCATCTCTTGCTCAAATCTTGGCGATGGCTTTCGGTAACCATCACTTTTATCCGATGTTTCAGGAGCAATGCAAACTTCTGTAAACAAGTTGTCTGGCCAACCGAAATTGTGGTGCATGCGAATATTACATGCATACACATCTGGCCAATCATAATACCCTCTGGCAATCCCTGATTGATTGGTGTGCATAAAGAGATAATATCCTTTTTTCGCTGCTTTCAATAAAGCGTCCCCGATTCCCTCAATAATTTCCACTTCATCTGGATCTTTCAAGTAATTTACATCTCGAATAAGGGTTCCATCTCGATCAAGAAAGAGTGCTCTTTGCTTTTTCACCTACAATTAAAGATGCTTTAAAATCTCTTCTGGCGAAGCCGTGGCAGTGCCTACTTTCCCAACGACAACTCCAGCGGCTAGGTTTGCAAACTCAGCAGAAAGGGCAAAGGATTTTCCTGAAATAAGAGCCAAAGTTAAAGAAGCAATTACCGTATCTCCAGCACCCGAAACATCGAATACTTCCCGGGCCGCAGTCGGAATGGTAGTCTGAATCTTTCCATCTTGTGCAAGAAGCATTCCTTCAGCTCCCAGGGTAATTGCAAGCATCTTAGGTGCAAAGCGACTAAAAATCTGGTCAACCACATCGTGTTTAGGAAAGGGCTCTCGAGTTTCTCGAGAGAGACCTGCCAACTCTAATGCCTCCAACCGATTTGGAGTCAGAAGATCAGGTTTTGCATATTCCAGCAAACGACTTGGTTTTGGATCAATCGAAACAAACTTTGCATTTTTACTCACTAATTTTAAGAGTTCATTGGTTACAAACCCTTTTCCGTAATCTGAAATCACAACTGCATCAGCCTCTTTTACTTTTTGAGTCAAGTGAGTTCCAATAACCCCCAAATCAGGAGAATAATCTTTAACATAAGCCTCGCGATCCACTCGACAAATCTGCTGGTTTGATGCAGTTATCCTAGATTTACTAATGGTAGGAGCGTAAGAAAATCGAAATTGGGAATCTACATTTGTCTTTCCCGATTCCAAGATTTTGACCAACTCTTCCCCTTCTTGGTCTTTGCCAAACCATCCAATCGTTTCCACAGAAGCACCCAAAGCACAAAGATTAAGGGACACATTAGCGGCACCACCTGCAACCGATCTTTCTTGATCTACGGCCAAGACAGGAACCGGTGCCTCTGGAGAAATCCTACTTACTTGCCCGATAATATAACGGTCGAGCATAACATCTCCGATAACTAAAATATTTAGGCTCTTGATTTGCTCGAAAAGTTCTTTCATCTATTAACAATAATCAAAATGGATTTTTTCAAAATTTTACTTCTAGCCTGTCTTATAACTCTTTTTATGCAAGGCTGCAAGGAGGGTGGTCTAGAAAATCAACACCATTCGGAAATTGGATCCAAGACGCATACTTATGAACTTAATTTAGGAGGAGTTCCCTTAAAAGTAGAAGTTGCCGTATTGGCAAAAGAAAGGGAAAAAGGTCTAATGTTCAGAAAGTCTTTAGGATTAAATGAGGGAATGCTTTTCATTTTTAAAAGTGGAACAAAACAGCGTTTTTGGATGAAAAATACCAATATTCCCTTGGACATTGGATATTTTTCATCGAATGGCTCTTTGTCCGAAGTACACAAAGCCAAACCCCATGATTTATCTGGAGTTCCTTCGAGGTCACAAGACATTAAATTTGTCCTAGAATTAAATGCAGGTTCTTTCAAAAAATTGGGAATTCGTCTCGGGGAGAGACTTGAAATGAATGAAATCATTAAAATCTTACGGCACCGAGGGCTAAATCCCAAGGATTACAATATTCTGGAGTAATCTCTACTTGTACCCATTTGGATTTTGGCTTTGCCAACGCCATGCATCCGCTAACATTTCTTCGAGGTCATAATTTGTTTTCCAACCAAGAAACTGCTTCGCAAAACTCGGGTCTGCCCATGCTTCGGTAACATCACCAGCACGACGACTCGCAAATTCAAATGGAATCTCGATATTGTTCGCTTTTTCGAAAGCTGCAATAACCTCTAAAACCGAAAATCCCCGCCCTGTTCCAAGATTACAAACAAATCCTTTCTCGGAAGAATCCAGAACATCTAGAGCTTTCAGGTGGGCATCCGCCAAATCGACCACATGTAAATAGTCACGAATGGCAGTGCCATCGGGTGTGGGGTAGTCGTTTCCAAAGATTCGGAGCTTTTCTAACTTTCCAGTGGCAACCTGACAAACAAAGGGAACAAGATTATCAGGGATTCCATTGGGATCTTCTCCAATTTCCCCACTCGCATGAGCCCCCACTGGATTGAAATAACGCAAGACGCCACAACTGAAATCAGTATCAGAGGCAGCAAAATCGGCAATAATACCTTCCATCATATACTTGGTTCTGCCATAGGGGCTAGACACTTTACCAACTGGAAAACTTTCAGAAATAGGAACCTTTTCAGGCTCTCCATAAACAGTGCAAGAAGAGCTGAAAACTAGTTTTTTTACCCCTGCTTTTTGCATCTCATCAAGCAAAAGAATCGAACCTGACACATTATTTCTATAATACTTAAGAGGTTCTATGTTTGACTCTCCTACCGCTTTTAAAGCAGCAAAGTGAATCACAGAAGAAATATCCTCATTTTCTGAAAAGATTTTATTAAGAGTTTGCCGATCGGTTAAATCTGCCTCGATTAGGTTTAGGCTTTCCCCGGTAATTTCTGAAACTCTTTTTAAAGACTCGGGTGAGGAATTCGAGAAATTATCGAGTACTATGACTTCCCTTCCAGCTTCCAAAAGGGCTAAAACTGTATGGCTTCCAATATAGCCGGCACCACCTGTAACAAGGGTTTTCTTCATCTACTTCCTTTTGTTATCGAACGAAGAGTGGATAGTAAAATTTCAAAATCTAAGGTCATCGAAGCATTTTTAAGATAATATAAATCATAAGAGAGCTTCTCTTCAGATTCATTTAAGTCTGAGGCATAACTAAAACGAATTTGAGCCCAACCGGTCATCCCTGGCTTAACCAAGTGGCGAGAATTCCAGTATGGTACTTCCTTCCGAAGTTTTTCTTGAAATTCTGGACGTTCTGGGCGTGGACCGACAACCGACATTTCACCCCTAATTACATTCCAAAATTGAGGAATTTCATCAATCCTCCATGTCCTTAAAAACTTCCCAAAAAAGGTAACTCTTGCATCTTGCTTTTTAGCCCACTGTGCCCCTTTACCTTCAGCATCCTTTCTCATAGTCCTAAGTTTGATCATGGAATAACTTTTCCCCATGTATCCTGTTCTAGTCTGTACAAAAAGAAGAGGGAAACCGGACTCGAGCCCAATAAGGATTAGGGAAAGCAATAAAATAGGTGCCGATAAAATTAAACCCACGGCCGCGATCATCAAGTCTGCAAAGCGCTTGATCAAATGAACAAATGGATTCTTCATCCTTAAATCTACTCTTGCAAGCCATGCTTGATCCACTTCTCTTGGAGGAATTTTCTCCAGATATTTCTCCCAGAAATCTACTCCTCCAACAACACGGGTGCCTGATTCTAACAAAGAAATAATATCCAATTCAGAGGAAGAATAAGATTCACCGACAACCAAAAGATCAACCTTTTCTTTGCGGCAAAATTCCTCAACCTCGGTTTTGGACATATCTTCCTCCCCGAGAAATTCAAAAGCGTCTTTTTTGTTTGAAAGAGCATTTTTGATTTTTATCCGTTTTTCTG
>CESP01014631.1_pt1 | contig 22058 bp, 17 predicted proteins | sample 531211 | NCBI WGS metagenome assembly CESP01 (sample SAMEA2622074, study PRJEB7988) | marine metagenome | biome: marine biome (ENVO:00000447); feature: surface water layer (ENVO:00002042); material: "saline water (ENVO:00002010), including plankton (ENVO:xxxxxxxx)" | depth 5 m | reverse complement strand
TTTTCATCATTTTGTCAACTTTTTGTTCGGTATTTTATAGACAGAATGTATTATTGTGGATATTAACGTATTTTTGTCCAATTTTAATGTTGACAAAGAGGTTTTGTTCAACTAATGTTAAAGACAGGATATTGACAAACTGTCATATCTCCACCCCTTTATACTAAAGGCCGATTCTACCCCCTTCGGCCTTTTTTTTATCTAAACGGAGCGCTTCCATCCCGTTGGCCTCCAAGATGGTGAAATAACATCTGGGGAACTTACTTCTCCTAACAATCTTGCGGGACCAACCTTAACGTTTACAAACTTATGATGAATTGCATCAATAGCATTATCAATCTTTTGTTCTTTAGAGTCTATTGCAATATTAAAAATATCAAGTTGTAGATCTAATGTTTTAGGGTTACTAGCAGTGACCTGTACTTGATTAATGCCTACATTATAATCAATTTCAGGAAGTATAAGTTCTGCTAATTTATAGATGCTGGAGCCACTATTAGTATAATAGGCTAATTGAAATTTTCTAACATACCATCCATCCCAAGTTTTAAACCCAATAATATACTTATTACTCTCAAAATTATTGATTCTCATCCGTTTAGCAACTTTTTCACACATATGACGAAATATTTTTTTTATTAGATATGCATCTTTTAAGCCAGGTACTGTAACTTTTCCATGACCAAAAGATTTAGGGAGCTTATTCTCTTGCTTCAATGAATCATAGTCAAGACCTTGTGCCATTAACCAGATTCTACGACCAACATTCCCATACCTATTCCCTAATATGCTTATTGGAATTTTTTTCATATCACCACATGTATACACATTATGTGCATTTAAAAATTTTTGAATACCTCTAGAAACTCCGCATAATTCAGTAACTAAGTAGTTCTGTAATACTTGTTTAGCTTTCTTGATACTTAGTATAGTGATACCGTCCGGTTTTTTTAGCTTGGCTGCAAATTTAGCCATTGATTTATTTTCAGATATTCCAATTGAGCACGGTAGACATACATCGCTATAAATTTTATCTTTTATAATACATGCTACATCTAATGGTGATCGGTAAATCTTCTTACAGTTGGTTAGATCAACAAATGCTTCGTCAACAGAAAATATTTCTATATCCGGAGAGATATTTTGTAATATGTTCATAATACGAGTAGAAGTATCAGCATATTTTTTTGGATTAGACGCTTTTCTAATAATTTGAGGACAAAGTGATTTAGCATCCGAAAATTTCATGCCTGTTTTAATACCAAATGCTCTTGCCTCATATGAACAAGTTATTATGCAGGATCCATGTTTCCCGTTTGTTACTGCAACTGGTTTTCCCTGTAGTGCAATATTATCTCTTTGTTCGATAGACGCAAAAAAAGCATTCATATCAACATGCAAAATTATTTTTTTCCAATTCATATAAAATATCTAAACTAATAAACTCTGATTTGCCCTATAATAACTCCTTGTATTGATATACGAGAAATATTATAAGTCTTTGCCGAAAGATCTTTATTTGCAGGTATCAACCTAACAGTGTCTGAGCTAACTTGTTTGATGTATTTTAAAGTTACATCTTGATTATCAATAAGAATAACCATAATTTTTGATGTTATTGGTTTATTTTGTTTTTCTACAATCACCCAATCACCATCATTGATACCTGCTTCAATCATTGAATTTCCCTGAACTTTTAAGGCAAAACATTTTTCATTAGAAAATATATGATCTAACTCAATAATATCTTTATCGGAAACAGCGTCAATTGGACTTCCAGCAACAATTTTTCCAAAGCTTTTAATTCTCAAACCATTTAGCGATTTTTTTTGATTGATTATGTTCCCCCTATGCCGATACGGGAATTTTTTAATCTTCCTTTCTTTAACTAAAGCTTCTACATAACGATGTGCAACACCCTTTGATTTAATACCTATGCCTTCAGCAATCTGGCGCAATAAAGGTGATTCACCAAATTTTTTATGATACTTCGTAATAAAATCAAATGTTTGTTGCTCTTTTCGTGTAAGCATAAAGTTCTCTTAAAGTTCTCATTATAAGCCTTATTCTCAAAAACCACAACCCATGCAAATAAATTAATTTTGAGCTATAACAGAAATATTAAAGTCTTACAATCTTTACAAGTGAATAAGACTAATTAATTATAAATGGTCATTCCCATTCGATAGTGCCTGGCGGTTTGCTTGTTATATCATAAACGACCCTAGCGACTTTGGGTACCTCATTAACTATTCTAGTAGATATCAAGTTTAATACTGTATATGGTATCTTGGCAATATTTGCTGTCATAAAGTCAGTAGTTTGAACTGCGCGTATAGCAATAACATAGTTATACTTTCTCTGATCACCCATTACACCAACTGATTTTATTGGTAAAAATACCGCTAAAGCCTGGCTAATTTTATTATAAAGTCCCGCATTTTTTATTTCTTGAATAAAAATATTATCAACTTCTTGTAGAATAGATATTTTCTGTTTAGTTATCTCCCCAATTATTCTGACAGCTAATCCTGGTCCAGGAAAAGGGTGTCTATCAATAAGATAATCAGGTATTGAAAGTTCTTTTCCAATTTTTCTTACTTCGTCTTTGAATAGTTTTCTTATTGGCTCGAGGAGGAAAAAATTGAATTTTTTTGGTAATCCACCGACATTATGGTGAGATTTAATGACATCAGATTTTGATTTTTTAGATGATGATTCTATGACATCAGGATAAATTGTACCTTGGGCAAGATATTTTATATTTTTAAGTTTTTTAGATTCTTTTTCAAAAACTCTTATAAATGTTTCACCAATAATTTTTCTTTTTGTTTCAGGATCTTTAACACCTTTTAGTTTACTTAAAAAATTTGATGCTGCATCTATAGTAATCAAATTCACTTTGAGAGATTTTGTAATATTTGTTTCAACATCTCTAACTTCATCTTTTCTTAATAATCCTGTATTAATGAACATGCAATGTAATTTTTTACCTATGGCTTTTTTTATTAGTGCGGCAACCACTGATGAGTCTACCCCACCTGATAATGCTAGAAGTACTCTCTCATCTTTGACTTTATTTTTTATGTCTAAAATGATCTCTTCTATTTTATTCTTAGTCGTCCAAGTTTTTCTACAGCCACATATTTTAATGCAGAAGTTGTTTAATATTTTTCTTCCGTGTTGAGTGTGAGTAACTTCTGGATGAAACTGTAAACCAAAAATCTTACGTTTCTCACATGAAAATGCTGATATGTTACTGTTCGTAGAGCTACCTATGATTTGAAAGTTCTGTGGTAGCTTAGTGACTTTATCTGAGTGACTCATCCAAACATTAAATGATTTTGGAATATTTCCTCCTTGAAATAGTCTAGAATTTTTTATTCTAGTAAAATTAGAAGATCCAAACTCTTTTTTTGAAGAGCGTGATATTTTTCCATCAAAGTAATCTGCAAGTAATTGCATACCATAACAAATCCCTAAAATTGGAACATCATAATCTAGTAAATAATTTGGCACTGTAAGTTTATTAGATTTATGAACTGACTCAGGGCCGCCAGAGAGAATAATACCTTTTGGTTTTAAATCTTTAAGAAGTGAGAGGCTTATATTATTTGGTTGAATTATACTATATATACCTATTTCACGTATTCTCCTAGCAATAAGTTGCGTATACTGTGAACCAAAATCAATTATTAATATACTGTCAGTAGATTGACTCAAGCTATTACCTTGTTTGATAATTGGGAGGTTCTTTAACAATGTCTACATCATGGATATGACTCTCCTGTTTAGCAGAAGTACTAATTTTTATAAAAGTTGTAGTAGTTTTCATTTTACTAATATTCTTACACCCAACATAACCCATGCTTGATTTTAATCCACCTATTAATTGATGAAGTATAGTTTTCATTGTCCCCTTGTATGGAACTCTTCCTTCTATACCTTCTGGAACTAACTTTGATGCTACCATCTCCCCATCTTGATTATATCTGTCTTTTGATCCTTCCTGCATTGCACCTATGGAGCCCATGCCTCTGTATGATTTATACGTTCTCCCCTCAAACATTTCTACATCACCAGGTGCTTCATCAGTTCCTGCCAATAAACCTCCCAACATAACACAGTCTGCACCTGCAGCTATAGCTTTTGCAATATCTCCAGAATACCTTATTCCTCCATCTGCTATGAGAGGTATTTTGCTCTTCTTAGCGACTTTAGCAACATTGATAATAGCTGTTAGTTGAGGAACTCCCACACCTGCAACGATACGAGTAGTGCATATAGAACCTGGTCCTATACCCACTTTTAGAGCGCTTGCTCCAGCTTTAATTAAATCTACTGCAGCTTCCTGTGTCGCAATATTGCCCGCAACAATTTGTTGCTGTGGATGTTTGGCCCTCAGGTATTTAAGGGCGTCAATAACTAATTTTGAATGTCCATGAGCAGTGTCTATAACTATGACATCTACACCTTGTGAAATAAGCTCTTCAGCACGTTCTAGAGATTCTTTATTAGTGCCTATTGCACCGCCAACGATTAATCTTCCTCTAGAATCTTTTGATGCATTCGGAAAAGTTGTAGATTTCTGAATATCTTTAAAAGTTATCATACCTTTTAATTCATATTTTGAATTTGTGATTAATAGTTTTTCAATTCTGTTCTCTTTCAAGGCAGAGATAACCTCATTCTTTGTATAATTTTCATTTACTGTTATCAGCTTACTCTTGACCGTCATAATCTTTGAAATTTTCTGCTCAAGATCATCGACAAACCTTAAATCGCGATTTGTAACAATCCCAGCGAGTTTGCCCTTATCCACAACTGGTACACCCGAAATACCGTATTTTTTTGTTATTTTATAGATTTCTCCGACCGTCATATTTGGGTCTGCAGTGATTGGGTCATTAATTACACCACTCTCGTATTTCTTCACCCTTCTAATCTGACGAGACTGTTCGTCGATAGACATGTTTTTATGTATTACACCCATGCCACCCTCGCTGGCTAGAGAAATAGCCATCTCCGCCTCAGTTACTGTATCCATTGCAGCAGATAGTATTGGTGTTTTGAGTTTAATGCTCGATGTTAGATTGGTGGTCAAACTAACTTCTGAGGGAAGAATCTCTGAATATTGTGGTACAAGAAGGACATCATCGAAGGCAATTCCTTGTTCAAGAGGGTTTAGATAGTTTGACTCTTTTGAATTTTTCTTGTCTACCATTCTATATTGTACACGTTAAAGTTATTATGTTAAACATAATATAAAGAATTTATTATGAAAATATTTAGCATTAGAGAGATAAATACCAAAATCAAATATGCAGTTGAGCAACTATTTGACGATGATATATTAATTAAAGGTGAGATACAGCCACCTAAAAAATATTCAAATGGCAGCCAATACTGCCAATTACTTGAGAAAACGGATAACAAACAATATCAAATTGCCTGTGTGATTCTAGGCTGGGAAAATCTCTCAGCTATAAACCTGCAAGAGTATAGCGGTCAAGAGGTGGTAGTAACTGGGAAGATAGATTTCTACGATGGATCAGGTAGATTGCAAATTAAAATCAAACATATTGAAATCTTCGGGGAAGGAGCTATAAGACAAAAGATTGATAAGCTCAAGAAAAAGTTAGCTGATGAAGGTATATTCAACAATGCAAGAACTGTCCCCGCCTATCCAGAAACAATAGGAGTAATTACGTCAGACCAAGGTGCTGTGATACATGATGTTCAATCAGCAATAAACCGAAGATTTCCTATCTCAAACATCTTACTTTATGCCTCAATAGTTCAAGGCGAAACAGCTGCTAAATCTATCGTAAGACAAATACAAAAAGCTAATGAAGACAAAATTTCAGACGTTATGTTGATCGTGAGAGGTGGTGGGAGTTTCTTTGATCTCATGCCATTTAATGATGAAATTCTTGTTAGAGAAATTTATAATTCAGAAATACCAGTTGTAACTGGTATAGGTCATGAACCAGATATTACTCTCGCTGACTATGCATCAGATAAATCAACTCCAACACCAACTGCAGCTGCTGAATATGTAACGCCTAATAGTGATGATATTATTAATAGTATAGATATTTCATGTTTAAGTTTCTCTGAAATATTTAAAAAAAAGATTACAGAATATAAAAACCGAATAGAAAATACTCTATTATCAATTAAACAATTTAATCCCAAACAAATAATCAAAAATAATCATGAGGAGCATAAACGATTAGAGAAAATGCTTGAGATCAAACTTAGAGTAAAACTAGATAATATCTCATCAAATATTAAGCTGTCTAGAATAAGATTAAGTTCAAATCTCAAAAACCTGAATCAAGCTCTGCAGTTGTTAAAAAAATCAGTCTCAGACCTAGAAAAAAGTATAATCGAAAAGAAAGAACTTCTGCTAACAAAAAAAAGGGGTTACATTGATAGTTTGACCAGCATGATATCTTCTTATGATCCATCATATAACCTGAAGCGTGGTTTTAGCATAATTAGATCTAAAGATCGTAAAATTGTTAAATCAATCAAGGTTTTCAAAAATAATGGAATTGATTCAATAGAGCTCTCTGATGGTTCAGTTAAAGTTAAGAATGTTGAAATTGAATAAAAAAATTCTTGATATCCATCCTACATAGATGCAGAATAATTACTTATATTGTGATTATGAAAAAAGACTTATCTAAATTCCTAGACTTTAAGCCATATAAGCCCTCAAAAGGCGAAGAGTATATGAGTCCTAAACAGATTGAGCATTTCAAAAAGATTCTTTTAGAGTGGAAAAACATGCTTATGAAAGAGGCTGAAAAAACTGTTGAACATATGAAAAAGGATTCTACTAAACTTTCAGATCCTAATGATGCTGCTACACAAGAGGAAGAATTTAGATTAGAACTAAGAACAAGAGATCGTGAAAGGAAGCTTATCATGAAAATTGATCAAGCTCTCCAAAGGGTTGATGATGGTTTGTACGGTTTTTGTGAGGATACAGGAGAACCCATTGGAATTAAGAGACTAGAGGCAAGACCAATAGCTACCTTATGTATTGAAGCACAGGAAAGGCACGAAAAGCTGGAAAAATCCCAAATAGATTAATGAATTAATGTCTATTATTGAATCTAATCTTGATGAAAAAAGATCTTTCTCACCGAGCAAGCACTCAAAAAATAGCTACAATCTCACAAAAGAAGACCTAATAAAACTCAATAAACAATTTCAAATTGACAGTAATAAAACGTGGGCTGATCTTGCTAATACACACATACTCTGGGATAAAAACTTCACTAATGTGGTGTCAGGTGAAGCTCCATTTTATAAGTGGTTTTGCGATGGAAAATTAAATGTATCTAAAAATTGTATAGACCGTCATATCAATAAAAAAAACTCTGCAATAATCCACATAGCTGAAAATGGTGAAAGAAGGATTTTATCATACTCGGAACTGTATGCTTACGTCAATAAATTTTCTTATGCCCTCAGCCAATTAGGATTGTGCTGTGGAGATAGAGTGATTATATATATGCCTACCATACCAGAATCAATAGTAGCAATGTTATCTTGTGCTAGACTGGGTTTAATACATTCTGTAGTATTTGCTGGGTTTTCATCAAATGCACTGAGGGAGCGTATAATAGATTGTAAAGCTAAAATAATTATTACTGTTGATGCTTTCAAAAGGTCAGGAAAGATTATCAATTCGAAAGATATAGTAGACAATGCAATAAAAGTGGATTGTGATTTTGTGGAGAATGTCATTGTTTATGAGAATCATGCATCATTATCTTATAAAAAATTAAGAGATCTAGTTTGGAATGATATTTTACCTACATGTGAAGTTAATATTGAACCAATATCGATGAGTTCGGATTCATTATTATTCATTCTATATACATCTGGTTCGACTGGAAGACCAAAAGGTATAATGCATGCTTCTGGAGGATATCTTCTAAATTGTATTATTACCAATAAATGGGTATTTGATCTTAAAGATCAGGATATTTTTTGGTGCACAGCAGACATAGGATGGATCACTGGACATAGCTATGTAGTGTACGGACCTCTAGCATGCGGCGCCACAATTTTGATTTATGACGGTGCTCCTTTATTTCCACACTCCAATAGATTCTGGGAGATTATTCAAGATAATAAAGTATCTATTTTCTACACAGCGCCAACAGCTATAAGAACATTAATGAAAGTCGGTGAAGACGAACCTAAAAACTATAATCTTAAATCTCTCAGAATTCTTGGGACTGTAGGTGAGCCAATTAATCCTAAAGCATGGATGTGGTACTATGAGACAATTGGGAATAGCCAATGTCCTATAGTTGATACTTGGTGGCAAACTGAAACTGGAGCAAACATGATAGCGCCCATCCCCGGTATTAACTCTCTCATCCCAGGTACTTGTACTAGTGCTCTGCCCGGTATAGATGCAGCTATCGTTAATGTGAATGGCATCCAACTCACTCAACCAAATCAAGGTGGTGATCTAGTCATAAAAAAACCTTGGCCATCTATGTTAGCAGGAATTTGGGGTAGTGATGAAAGATATGTGCAAACATATTGGTCCAAATATTCATCAAAATATTATGTTACAGGAGACACTGCAAGATATGATGAAAATGGAAATATATGGATTATGGGTAGATCTGATGATGTTGTAAATGTATCTGGACACAGACTAGGAACTATGGAGATAGAATCTGCGCTAGTTTCTCATGAATTAGTCGCTGAAGCTGCGGTAGTAAGCTACAAACATGAAATAAAAGGAGAGGCCATACACGCATTCATTTCACTAAAAAATAATCCAAAAAATAAAAATGAATTAGCAGATATTCTAAGAGAATGGGTATCAATTAAAATCGGGTCTATAGCAAAACCAGAGAGAGTGTCTTTTTCTGATTCTTTACCGAAAACTAGATCTGGTAAAATCATGAGACGTTTATTGCGAAATCTTGCAAGAAATGAGAGAGTTACTGGTGACACGTCAACCCTTGAAAATGAGTCAATTATCGATCAGTTAAAAGAAATAGTGTGAATAATACAGTGTTAATCAGCATCTTTCATTGTCAGCTTCACTCTTCCCTGTTTATCCACCTCAAGGACTTTAACTCTAACTACATCGCCCTCTGATAGCACATCGCTGACATTGTTTACTCGATGTTGACTTATTTGAGATATATGTACAAGTCCGTCTTGATTAGGTGTGATGCTGACAAAAGCACCAAAATCCATTATTTTGACCACTTTACCTTCATATGTTTTGTTGACTTGTGGTCCTTGAGTGATTTCTTCAATCATCTCTTTAGCTGCAATACTAATTTTTTCATCAGTTGCAGCAATTTTTATTACTCCATCATCATTAATATCTATAACTGCACCGGTTTGTTCAACAATCGATTTGATCGTTGCGCCACCTTTACCGATAACGGCTGCAATTTTTGATTGAGCTACTTTCATAGTAGTATATCTTGGTGCATATTGAGATGTCTCTTCTCTTGGTGCGCTGATCACTTTATTCATCTCTTCTAAAATATGGAGTCTCGCTTCCTTAGCTTGCTCTAATGCTTGTGACATAATTTCAGATGTAATCCCATCTACCTTTATATCCATTTGTAAAGCATTAATGCCACTAGCTGTTCCTGCTACTTTAAAATCCATATCACCGAGATGATCTTCATCTCCAAGTATGTCAGTTAAAACAACAAACCTCTCTCCTTCTTTAACTAAGCCCATTGCTATACCTGCTACTGGTGCTGATAGAGGTACACCTGCATCCATCATTGATAAACTTGACCCACAAACAGATGCCATGGAACTTGAACCATTTGATTCCATAATTTCTGAGACAACCCTGACTGTATATGGAAAGTCTTCCACTTTGGGGACAACTGCTTTTACTCCTCTTTTTGCAAGTTTTCCATGACCTATCTCTCTCCTTTTAGGTGAACCAGCAAATCCAATCTCCCCGACTGAGTATGCGGGAAAGTTATAATGAAAAATAAAAGCATCATCTATCTTGCCATTAAGCGAGTCGATCATCTGTGCATCTTTTTCAGTACCTAGAGTTGTGACAACTAAAGCCTGAGTTTCTCCTCTAGTAAATAATGCTGAGCCATGTGTTCGAGGCAGAATGCCGACACGAACATCTATTGGTCTTACTGTTACGGTATCCCTGCCATCAATTCTCTTTTCTCCATCTAAGATCCTTTTTCTAACAATATCTTTTTGGGATTTTTCGTAGAAAGTACTAGCTAACTCTATTTTATCCTCATCATCTCCAGCCTCTGCTTGTAGTATCTCATTTTTGAGGAAATTTAATTTTTCATTTCTATCTTGTTTTTTAGTTATTTGATATGCAGATGAGATTTGATCTTTATATTTGTTGAAGAAAAGATCATATGAATCATTATCAAAAATCACGGGATCCCATTCAATAGGTTGTATATTTAATTCAGAATGTAATTCATCAATAGCACCTATAATAGGCTGCATAGCAGTGTGACCGAAATTAACTGCGCCAAGCATTACCTCCTCGGACAAGCCTTTTGCTTCGGATTCTACCATCATCACAGCATTTTCTGTACCAGCTACAGTTAGATCTAAAAATGAAGTTTTGAGCTCCTCATTTGTAGGATTAAGTATATAGTCATCACCATTAAAACCTACTTTAACAGCACCAAGTGTTCCATTAAAAGGTAAACCAGATAGTTTTACTGCTGCAGACGATGCAATTAGCGCCGGAACTTCGGGGTCAATCGTGGGGTTATATGAGAGTAGTGTTAATGTGAGCTGCACCTCTCTAGTAAATAATGAATCAAATAGAGGTCTAAGTGGACGATCAATCAACCTGCTTATTAATGTCTCGCTCTCTGTTGGTCTACCCTCCCTCTTGAAGAATCCACCTGGTATTTTTCCTGCAGCATATGTTTTTTCAATGTAATTTACTGTTAGTGGAAAAAAGTCACGGTCACTATCTTTTTTATCAGCAACTAAAGTCGCTAATACTACTGTCCCTTCGATATCTACTAAAACAGAGCTATCGGATTGTTTCGCGATAAGACCAGTTTCAATATTTACAGATTGATTGCCGAGACTAAATTTTTTTGTATGTGTTCTAATGCCTACTTCCTTAAACCTAATTCTTTAACAAGGTTTTCATAATCTTTAATATTCTTATTTTTCAGATACTTCATCAATGATTTTCTTTTCATTACCATTTTCAATAGACCACGTTTTGAGTGTACATCTTTGGTATTTTTTGAAAAATGTTGAGTTAAGCTATTAATATTGGCTGTCAATAGAGCAATTTGCACTTCGCTCGAACCACAATCATTGTCAGATTTACGGTGTTTTTTTACAATTTCTTCTTTAGTTTTACCATCAAGAGCCATAAACTTCTCCATTGACGTGTATTCTATCATCAGAATTAACTTATACAAACTATTATTAATCAATCTTTAATAATCTTTTTGGGGATACGATATTATCTCTTATGAAGCCAATACCAATAATCCTCTGAGATGAGTTTTTAATTATTATTTCTTCGGAATCCAGTGATGATTCGAAGCTGATTTCAGATCCTTGACGTAACGAGGCCTCACCACTATCTGAGACTTCAATCGCAGGTATATTATTGACCATCTCAGCAATATCATGAAAACCTGTAGATGGGTTGGTCTCTAAAGCTAAATCTCTTAATTGCACCATATTTTCCTCTTTAAAATGACCTACACCGATTCTTCTTAAGTCATCTGTTAATGTATAAATCTTTAATATGTCACCAATATCTTCAACTAAAGTTCTGATATAAGTACCTTTTGAACAAGATACCTCCACATCTAATATATTAGTATTTAGATCTATGATTTTTATACTGTGGATAAATGTCTCTCTCTCTGGTCTTTCAATTTTGACACCTTGTCTAGCATATTGATATAGTTTTTTACCTTGAATTTTTACAGAACTAAACATGGGAGGTTTCTGAAAGTAAACACCGTGAAATTTTCTTAGTTTTTTTTTATAATCTTGTAAAGTCAATAAAGGAATTTTTCTTTTATCAAAGACTAAGGTTCCCTCATTATCACCAGTATTGCTTTTTACGCCTAATTTAATTTTTACTCTATAGTGTTTTTTCGAGTTCTCCATAAATCTTGATAATTTAGTTGCTTCGCCAATGACTATTGGAAGCATTCCTGTAGCTAATGGATCAAGAATACCAATGATTCCAGCTTTTTTAATCTTTAGCTTTTTTTTAACTTTGCTCAAAGCATTATTAGATGATAGACCTTTTGGTTTATCTATTAGCAGCAATGAACTTTTAGTCATGTTTTGTAATATTTTCTAGAATTGATTCTATTTTATTCGAAGAAGAAAAGGATTTGTCATAGGTAAATTTTAATGATGGTAATCTTTTTAAGCGTATTCTCTTAGCAAGTATATTTCTTATATAAGAACTTGCTTTATTTAATTCTCTCTCAACTTTATTTATATCTTTTTCTAAGGATGTAAAAAAGATTTCTGAATATCTAAGATCTTTAGATACCCTGACTCCGGATATAGTGACAAACGAGGATAGCACTGGATTATCTAAATCTTTAATTAATAATTTTGCTATTTCCTTATGGAGTAAATCTTGAACTTTGTCAATTCTGGAAGACATTGTAGCTATACATTCCGTCTAATCTCTATACGCTTAAAAACCTCTATTTGATCTCCCTCACGAACATCATTATAATCTTTGACGCCGATGCCGCATTCCGTCCCGCTTTTTACCTCCTTTACGTCCTCTTTGAAACGTCTCAGCGATTCCAATTCTCCTTCAAAGATCACGATATTATCTCTTAACACTCTAATTGGTTGGTCCTTTTGTATTACTCCCTCGCTAACTATTGATCCAGCGATAGCGCCAATTTTAGATGATCTAAAGACATCTTTTACCTCCGCAATACCAATTATTTCCTCTTTTATATCTGGATCTAGTAATCCAGACAATTGCTGTTTTACACTGTCTATCAAATCATATATCACACTAAAATAGTGTAAATCTTGTCCATTTACTTCTATTAGTTTTTTTGCTTTCACATCAGCCCTTACATTAAATCCAATAATTTTTGAATTTGAGCTCATTGCAAGATTAGCATCAGATTCTGTAATTGCACCAACTCCACTATAAATAATGTCCAATCCAACATCATCATTTTTAATAGCTTTAAGAGAAGATACGATTGCTTCTGCGCTACCTTGAACATCTGATTTAACTATTAAATTAATAATTTTTTTTGATGCAGCACTATCAGAACTAAAATTATCAATAGAAAATGTTTTTTGCTTTGATTGCATTTCAATTTCCTTTTGTTTTGACTCTCTTAGAGAGGCTATTTCTTTGACCTTTCTCTCATCACTTGTTGATATTAATTTGTCTGCTACATTGGGTGTACCAGATAGGCCAGTTATGACAACTGGGACACTTGGACCAGCAGAATTAATCTCATTGTTAAATTCATTGAACATTGCTCGGACTCTTCCAAATTCCTTTCCAACGAGCACATAATCTTTCTTGTTGAGAATGCCTGATTCTACTAAGACTGTTGCAACTGGACCTTTTCCTTTGTCTAGTGAAGACTCGACAACCGTTCCTGTTGCTGCTCCCTCAGCAGAAGCTTTTAATTCCAGAATTTCAGATTGTAATGAAATTGCCTCAAGAAGTTGGTCGATTCCCTCGCCTGTAATAGCAGAAACTTTAATACATATAGTGTCGCCACCCCACTCTTCTGTAAGAACATTTTTTTGACTTAATTCAGTTAAGATTTTTTCAACATCTGCACTCTCTTTGTCAATTTTATTGATCGCTACGATTATTGGAACTTTTGCTGATAAGGCATGCTCAATAGCTTCTTCTGTTTGAGGCATAACCCCATCGTCAGCTGCAACGATAAGTACGACTATATCTGTAATTTGAGCACCACGGGCTCTCATTGACGAAAATGCGGCATGTCCTGGTGTGTCAAGAAAAGTAATTTTCCCATTTTTCGTATCAACTTGATATGCACCTATGTGTTGAGTGATTCCACCGGCCTCAGAGTTAGCTACTTTAGTTTTCCGTATGTAATCTAATAAAGAAGTTTTTCCATGGTCCACATGCCCCATAATTGTCACAATAGGCGCACGTTGTGTCTGGTTTACTGAATTACCTTGCATAGGTTCTAAGACTTCATTATCTAGATTAGAAATTTTGATTTTAGCTTCATGTCCAAGTTCTTCAATAATCAAGATGGCCGTGTCTTGATCAAGTGTTTGATTAATGGTTGCCATAACACCCATATTCATTAGAGACTTCATTAGCTCAGATGATTTTATCGACAGCTTTTGAGCTAGCTCACCCACAGTTATAGATTCACTAATTTCTACAGTTTTCCTTACTGGCTCAGTAGGTTTCTCAAATTGATGTTGTGATAACAAAGACGGATCTGCCTCTACTTTATTTATCACTTTCTTTGTCTTTGATTTTAAGTGAAGCTCTTTGTTCTCAAATTGCTCAATTTTTTCATCTTTGCTAAATTTATTTTTCTTTTTCTGACCTACCGCCTCTGATACTTTTAGTGGTGTAGCATTAGCATTTCTTTTGGCATTTTTTTGCGGAGTTTCAGTCTTGGTTTTTGTTTTATCAAACCTACTTGAAGTCTGACTAGCTTTTTTATCAGACGAGGGTTGAGCATTGATTATTTTCTTTCGGCGCACCTGAATTGTTACGTTTTTTGACCCAGGTACAATCTTTGAACTCTTATTATTTTGTCCTCTATCTTTTAAAGATAAACTCTTTTTAGTATCATTGTCAGCCATGTTGATTCCTATTACTCTTTATTGAACCATTTTTGTCTCGCTTCCATAATTATTTTTCCGGCTTGCTCTTCGGTTAATTCTATCATGTCTAGTAATTCATCAACAGATAAATCAGCCAAATCATCTTTACTATTAACTTCGTGACTATTTAATTTAATTATATTCTCATCGCTTAAATCCGAAATTTCAGATAGCAGATTACCTTTATCAATTTTACTTTTCTTTTCATCTAAATTATCTATAGCTCTCTTTCTTAGTTCTTCTATAATTTCAGAGTCGAATGCCTCTATGCCATTGAACTCCTCTAATGAACAGTAAGCTATCTCACTGATGGTACTAAAACCCTCTGATGCTAGAATATTAGCGACATCCTCATCAACGTTTAACTCCTGCATAAACATATCACTAAGTTTAGAATTCTCCTCAGATATCTTATTTTCTGCATCTTCTTTACTCATAACATTCAATGTCCAACCAGTTAACTCGCTTGCTAATCTTACATTTTGTCCACCCCTACCAATCGCTTGAGATAATTGCTCTTCTGAAACTGCAATGTCCATTGAGTTATTCTCTTCATCAACTACAATCGATAAAACTTCTGCTGGTGACATAGCATTGATGACAAATTTTGCTGGATCTTCATCCCACATGATGATGTCGATCCTCTCGCCACCTAATTCATTAGAGACTGATTGAACTCTTGAGCCGCGCATACCAACGCATGCTCCGATTGCGTCAAGTTTTGGATCATTAGATTTTACTGAGATTTTTGCTCTCAAGCCAGGATCACGAGCCGCACCAAGTATCTCTATTAACCCCTGTCCTACCTCTGGAACTTCAAGTTTGAACAACTCTACTAAAAATTCAGGAGCTTTCCTTGTTATATATAATTGAGGACCTCTAGTTTCAGATTGCACATGGCTCAAATAACCCCTTAATCTATCTCCTGAGCGAATTACTTCCTTAGGTATGAGATTATCTTTCAAAATAATTGCTTCATCTATTGTGCCTTTATCAGGCATTCCTAGATCAATAAATATATTACCTTTCTCAATTCTTTTGACAATACCAAAAATTAACTGTCCAACTTTTGGTAAATATAAATCTACTATTCTGCTTCTCTCTGCATCTCTAACTTTTTGTACTATCACATTTTTTGCTGTTTGTGCCAATATCCTACCAAACTCTATAGATGGGATCTCTTCTTCATAGAAATCATCTAGCTTTAAATTATTAGTGGTTGCATATTCATGATCAAGAAGGACCTGTTGATCATCCATTTCTAATTCAACTTCGTCAACTATCTTCCACCTTCTAAAAGTTTTATAACTTCCAGTTGATAAATCTATCTCAACTCTTGCATCTATATCTTTTTTTTCATGCAAACGATACTTTTTCTTTACAGCTCCTGCGATTGCTTGTTCGATTGCATCTACAATAACTTCTCTACTTACATTTTTCTCATTTGATACCGTTTCGACAACTAGTAATATCTCTTTATTCATCTCTTTTAAACCTTTATTTCTCGATTTAAATTTGCTTTTTGTACTTCGCTATAGGGTACTGTAATTTCGATCTTATTTGTTTTAAATAAAATCTCTGAGGCACCTACATCAATAATGATCCCTTTAATGTTTTTTACTCCATCAATAGATCTCTTCAATTTAACAATCACTCTTTCTCCAATAAACTTTTTAAAGTCATCCAAAGAATAAAGCTCCCTATTTATACCAGGTGAACTCACCTCAATTGACATATCTTTAAGATCTTCAAAAATTTTATTATGGCTAATGACATTATCAATAATATTTGAAACTAGTGCACAATCGTCTAGAGTCACACCGCTATTTTTCTCAATTATTATTTCCCCTTTTCTACTTTTTTTCCATCCTGTAATTCTTGCATTGAGCACACTAATGTTCTTATTCAACACTAAATCGTTAACAATTTGCATAAGTTCGATCTCTAAATCATTCATTTGTAACAAACAACAAAATAGCCCCATTTGGAGCTACGACTTAATTGTATAATATTTCTTTTGAATAAAGTAGAGAAATCATGTGATTTTTTCGTAATATAGTTATGGTAGCGGGGGCAGGATTCGAACCTACGACCTTTGGGTTATGAGCCCAACGAGCTACCAGACTGCTCCACCCCGCACTGTATAAGGAGTCTATATTCTATAGTGTAAATTTTCAACCTTTTAGAGGTTTGTAATACTATAAAATGTCACTGAGCTAAGAATGTTTGGAAATAACCCAAGTAGAAAAAGTAGTGCGACAAAAATATATGTGATGGCATGACTAGAGGTACTATTAATTTCATTATCTAATTTATCAAAGTATATTACTTTTATAACTCGAAGATAATAAAAAGAACCTATAACTGTCATGATTACAGAAAATACTGCGATATTAATATTGTCCATTAAAATAAGTGATTGAATTATATAAAATTTAGCATAAAACCCAAGAAATGGTGGGATACCTATCATTGACAACATTATTATTAATATAATCAAAGAAGTTGCAGGATATTTATAATTTAATCCACTCAGATCTTTGATTTCCTCTACAGGTTTTGACCCATGATTAATTTCACAAAGCAGCCCAAACATAGCTGTAGTAAAAAGAGTATATGTCAACATATAAAATAATGCTGCATTAAAACCATAATTAGGACCTGTATATATACCTAGAAGTATAAAGCCAACATTGGCAATAGTTGAATATGCAAGAAGTCGTTTAATATTACTTTGAACAATTGCAACCACACTTCCTACAAGAATGGAAATAATTGCTAAAACAAGCACCATATCAGACCAGTATATCTCCAAGTCGATAAATATTGAGTTCGTCAATTTCAACAAAATTAAAAAGATAGCAACTTTTGGGAGAGTACTAAGCATAAGAGTAGTTGGTGTCATCGATCCTTGATAAACATCTGGTATCCACATATGAAATGGTGCAGCACCAAATTTGAAGGCAATACTTATCAATATAAAAGTTAGTGAGAAAATCAACCCTATGTAGCTTGTCGAATAACTAACGGATGAAATGTTCATTTGTGCAATCATATAAGCTATATCATCATATAATAATGATCCGGTTAATCCATATATTAAAGAAATGCCGAAAAGAAGGAATCCTGATGACATTGCCCCTAAAATATAGTATTTGATTGCTGCTTCTGCAGAAAAAACTGATTCCCTGTTGTATGCTATGATTGTGTATAAGGAGAGTGATAATAATTCAATTCCTAAATACAGTATCAATAAATGATTCGCAGAAACCATAATCATCATCCCAAGAAGTGCAAAAATCATAATCATAAAATATTCTGATTTATAATTCTTGAATGTCATCAAATAAGAATATGAGAAGTGAAAAATTATTATCATTAAAGACGTCAAGAATATTTTAAATAAAGTAGAGAATATCGATGTATTATATATTTCATAAGAAGAAGTTATTAATTCACCGTGATAGAAAATCAAAAAAAATAGCGTTAAAAATAATGAGGCTTGCAAAATCATATAGGAATAAAATTTTTTAGATTCGTCCAAATAAAGATCAAGGACTATGACTATTGATAAAAAGGATAATAGGATAATCTCGGGAGTGAAAAAAATAAGGAAAGTCATGGTCTACCTACTAAACTATTTATTAAATTATTGGATGCAGAATGACTTAAGTCTAGGACAATATTAGGCTGTACACCTATCACTATAATCATAAGTATTAAAATAAATAATGGCCAGAATTCGTTTATTTTTAAAGTTGGCATTTTCTTAACAGCTTCATTAGATACTTCCCCAAAGAGAACTCTTTTACCTAACCACAGTGAATATGATGCCGCAAGAACCAAGGTTGTAGAAGCCAAAAGCCCGTAAACCATACTAACTTCTATACTTGAAATTAAAACCATAAACTCCCCAACAAAACCTGATGTTCCAGGCAACCCTGAATTCGATAACAAAAAAAACATCATTAGTGCAGAAAAAACTGGCATTACTTGACCAATGCCAGATTGTTCATTGATCTCTCTTGATTTGGTTCGTGTATAAATTATACCTATGCATATGAATAATCCTGCAGATATTAGTCCATGTGAAATCATTTGCATTACAGCACCTTGTAATCCAATCAAAATCATTTCTCTATTAAAAATAATTTCCTCACTCAGAGCGTTAAATGTAAGGAAGATACCAAGAGTTACAAAACCCATATGGGCAATAGATGAATATGCAATAAGTTTTTTCATATCCTTTTGGGCAAGTGCAACAAAGCTAATATAAATAATCGCAACTAGTGACAGTGTCACAACGATATCATTTAAATAAAAACCGGCATCTGGGGTAATTGGTAATAAAAATCTTATCATCCCATAACCTCCTACTTTAAGAAGAACGGCTGCCAAAATCACTGAACCAGATGATGGTGCTTGTACATGTGCATCAGGCAACCATGTATGAACTGGCCACATTGGTATTTTTATTCCAAAAGCAATCAGAAACGCAATGAATAGATAGATCTGCACAGATAGTGGCAGATCTAATCCATAAAAATCATAAATGAAAAAACTCGATGTTTGCATAGATAGATAAATAAGTGAAATCAGCATCAATACCGAACCAACTAAAGTATATATAAAGAATTTTATAGTTGCGTATACTCTATTATCACCACCCCATATGCCAATAATCAAAAATAGTGGTATCAACATTGCTTCAAAAAATATATAAAATAAAATGCTATCGAATGCACAAAAGACACCAAGAATAATTCCTTCTAGTATCAAAAATAATGCAAGGTATTTATTATTTTGTTCTCTTGATTCGGAGAAGCTATAAAGATTAATAATAGATGTTGTTATTGTTGTTAATAAGATAAAAACAATCGAGAAACCATCGATAGCAAGGTGATAGTTTATGTTTAGATTTGCAATCCAAGTTACTTTTTCTTCTAGCTGTAAGCTATGAGATCCCGGATTAAAATTCGCTAGGACAATGAGAGAAATTATAAGAGTTATAGAGGTAAATAAATAACTTACATATTTAATTATACCATCTTTATATTCTTTGATAAATAAAAGCACTAGCCCACCAAATACAGGAGTCCAAATAAGAATACTTAACAATGGTAGATTTGACATAGGCATTTAAAAACTATAAAAGACTATCAGAAATAAAAGTAATCCAATTATCATTGCAAAAGCATAATGATAGATGAAACCCGTTTGTATTAGTCTCATAGAGGATGCAGCAGCGCGGATTTTTTTTGCGATACCGTTTACTATGAAATTATCAATAATTGCAATATCAGTCTTCTCCCAAAGTAAAGAGGAAATTTTTTTAAATTTATTGGGAATTGCGATATCTGACATGTAAGTGAAACCATACTCTCCTTGAAGAACTTTAATAGGAAGTGCAAGAAAATTTATAAAACTATCTTTAGGCCGAATGTTTTTGTAGTAAAGAAAATAAGCAGTATAGATCCCTAAAATTAGCAGAAGGAAGTTAAGTGTTGTAAAAGAATGCAAAGTAAATGCATAAGAATTAATTATAAACATATCATAAATTTGGATTACTTGTGGGTAATCAGAAATAGAAGTATCAAAAAAACCTCCGAATAAAACAGCATCAAAAAGAGAGAATCCAATTAATAAGCTTGGTACTGATAGTGCTAGTAGAGGAATAATAATTACATCATCGTGTTCAACTTTATCTGTCGGTTGGATATTCAATTTATTATCGCCAAAGAATACCTTGAATAATATTTTGAACGTATATAACGTTGTAACAAATATTCCAAGAACCAAAAATAAATAAACTATCATATTACCCTCATATTTAAATAAATCGATAATTATATCTTTTGAGTAGAATCCAGAGAACATTGGGAAGCCTACGAGTGAAAATGCTCCAATAAGATAAGTGTAGAAAGTATAAGGCATTACTTTTCTTAAACCTCCCATCTTATCTATATTTTGTTCATGATGACATTTCAAAATTATTGATCCTGCACACAAAAATAACAGAGCTTTAAAGAAAGCGTGTGTTAATAAATGAAAAATTGCAAAAGAATAATAAGTTGCGCCAAGAGCTACTGTCATATAGCCAAGTTGTGAAATTGTCGAGTAAGCGATTATTCTTTTTATATCGTTTTGTACTAAAGCCACTAGCCCCATAAAGAAGGCAGTAATAAGGCCAATTATCATAATTATATCTAGAACGTAACCTGATAAGTCATATAAAGGTGAGAGTCTTGCAACCATAAAGATCCCAGCTGTGACCATTGTGGCTGCATGAATCAATGCAGAGATAGGAGTCGGCCCTTCCATTGAGTCAGGTAGCCAAAAATGAAGTGGGACCTGAGCAGATTTTGCAGCAGCACCAATAAATAACAACAATGATAAAATAGGAAGTAAATCAAGAGATATAAACCCAATAGAGATTGACTTATCAGATAGAAAAGTTAATTTGGTAAAAAAATCAGCATAATACAGTGTGTCTGTATAGATAAAAACCAATATAACACCTAATAACAAACCCACGTCCCCTACGCGGTTTACAATAAAGGCTTTCATGTTTGCATAGATTGCGGATTGTTTTTTATACCAAAAACCAATTAATAAATATGAGGATAAGCCTACCAGTTCCCATCCAATAAATAACTGTAGGAAATTATTTGAGAATATTATTAATAACATTGAGAACGTAAAGAAGTTAGTATACGTCAAGAATCTGTTAAAACTTTTATCACCTTGCATATAGCCTATAGAATAAACATGAACGAATAAAGAAATGAAGGTAACAATAAATGACATGACTACTGATAAACCATCAATAAGAAGTCCAAAACCTAAAAAAAGGTTATTTGAACTAAACCATATCAAATCTGGTGAATATACTTTAGTACTTGGATTAAACAAAAATTCAATGAATAATATTAAAGATAAAATAAATGAGATGGCAATCGTAGTATTAGCAATAATTGATGATTTAATATCATTTTTATTTTTATAGAAAATCAAGATAAGTGTGCCAACTAAAGGCGATAAAATTATAATTAACGCAAAAAGATTTATCATCCTTTCAGTCCACCGATATCATCCACATTTATACTATCTCTTGCTCTATATAAAACTATAATGATCGCTAAACCTATTGCTGATTCAGCAGCAATTACAGTCAATATAAAAAA
>CESP01042445.1_pt1 | contig 22108 bp, 23 predicted proteins | sample 531211 | NCBI WGS metagenome assembly CESP01 (sample SAMEA2622074, study PRJEB7988) | marine metagenome | biome: marine biome (ENVO:00000447); feature: surface water layer (ENVO:00002042); material: "saline water (ENVO:00002010), including plankton (ENVO:xxxxxxxx)" | depth 5 m | reverse complement strand
GAGCATAGGATCGGATTAACACCAGAAAGTGTAAAAGTTTTAGTTGAAAGAAACCACGAAGTGTTAGTTGAGAACAATGGAGGTTTAGAAGCTGGATTTACTAACGAGGATTACCTTAAAGCTGGAGCTAAATTAATTAGTACTTCCAAAGAAATTTTTAAAACCGCTGAATTAATTGTTAAAGTTAAAGAACCTCAATTAAATGAAGTTAATATGATAAGAGAGGGACAAATAATTTATACCTACTTACATTTAGCTGCCGCAAAAAAATTAACATTAGGTTTAATAAATTCAAAATCAATCTGTATAGCTTATGAAACAGTAACTGATGACAATGGTCGTTTACCGTTACTTGCTCCAATGAGTGCTGTTGCTGGCAGAATGTCCATTCAAGCTGGAGCTCACTGTTTAGAAAAAAATCAAAACGGTAGAGGTTTGTTAATTGGTGGAGCTCCAGGCGTAGATTCAGCAAATGTTGTTATACTTGGAGGTGGGGTAGTTGGAGAAAATGCGGCTATTATAGCTACGGGCATGAGAGGAAAAGTTTATGTAGTTGATAAATCAAAAAAAAGATTGGAAGAATTACATAAACGATTTGGTGACAAAATTATTCCAACAGAGAGTGACAAAACAGATTTGAAAAAATTAATTTCTGAATGCGATTTACTAGTAGGTGGAGTTTTAATCCCAGGTGCAGAAGCACCTAAGCTTGTAACAAAAGAAATGATTAAGTCGATGAAAAGAGGCTCAGTAATAGTTGATGTTGCTATTGATCAAGGAGGATGCGTAGAAACAAGTAAACCTACAACACATGCGAACCCAACATTTATGGTTGACGAAGTTGTTCATTATTGCGTAGCAAATATGCCAGGTGGCGTTCCAAGAACATCTACAATGGCATTAAATAAAGCTATTTTGCCACTATTATTAAAATTAGCAGATCAAGGTTATAAAAAAACTTTGAAAGAAAACAAAAATTATCTAGCTGGATTAAATGTTTACAAGGGAAAAATTACCCATAAGGGAGTGTCTGACGCTTTTAATTTAAAATATACTCCTGCTTTAGAAATATTATAAAGAGGAGTATCTCTTTAACTCATTTTGGGTCGAGTTTTTTTTTCTAACCCATTTTGACTTTGAAAAACATTTGCAAACAAATTTAAATGTGTTTCAATACATTATGAGCACTCAATTTAACTTTAATAACAACCGACAGGAATTTCATTCTCAGAATAAAGTTAAAGTTACAGATCTTTTAACAAGATTAAACGAAGAAAAAAAAATTGAAAAAAAAAGAAATCTTGCTCTAGGTGTCGCTGCAGTTTCTGCAGTAGCAGTTTTCGGAATAATCTTAACAATTTAATATTCATATACTCAAAAGCCTTAAAATTAGGGAATTAAAAAACATATATATAATTTAAGTAAAGCTTTATAAAATTAAATTTTTAAATAATTTTATGAAGATTGCTTTTTACATAGATGAAATGAATTTAAGAGGTGTAGCTAATTCAACCTTTAAATACGCATTTTATAACGAAAAAATTTTAAATAATGAGTCAATAATATTTTTCAATAAAAAGAATCATCGAAATTTAAGAAAAGTAATTATTAAATTTAAAAAAAAATTTAAAATATTTGGAATTAATAATTTTAAAAATATTGATTTATATAAAGAAAAATTAAAGATTGATTATATTTATACTCAAAAGAGTGGAGAGAAAGATAATTGGGTATCAAATAATATAAAAACTTTAGTACATTATGTTTATCCCCAAAAACTCTCTGAAATTCATGGTCATAGATACATTTGTGTATCACAATGGCTTAGTAAAAATTTTACGAATAACAAAGTGCCTTTTCTTCAATATATGATTGAAACTGATAATACTAAAAAAAACTTAAGACAAAAACTTAAAATTAAAAAAAAACAAATTGTTTTTGGATGCCACGGTGGCGAAAGTAGCTTTGATCTAAAATTTACCCATGATGCTTTAATAGAGGTTGTTAGAAAAAGAAAAGATATTGTTTTTATATTTCTCAATATAAATGAATTTACTTCGCATCCTCAAATTAAATTTTTAAAAGGTTCAATAGATGAGGCCTATAAAAAAAAATTTCTTAATACTTGTGATGCAATGATCTATGGACGAAGCCTAGGAGAGTCTTTCGGGTTATCTTGTGGCGAGTTTGCAATACTAGGAAAAAAAATAATATCATATAAATTTAATAGACACAGATCACATATAGATAGTTTACCAAATCAAATGTACGAAGAATATTCTTCTAAAAATGATTTAATTAAAATTTTAGAAAATTTTAAACGTCAAAATCATATCAAATTTAAAAAAAACAAAAATAAATACTTAAAGACTAAGCCACAATTAGTTATGAAAAAATTTAAAAAGGTTTTTCTTAGTAGTGATTATTTTTTTAGACCTAATCTTATTGATAAATTAAGAAATCATTTTAGCTTTATAATAATGGGTTATTTTTATACCAGGCACAAGATTTACCAAATTTATTATCGTTTTTTTGAGTCAAAAATTTATTTTTAAAATGATTGAATTTAATAAAAAAATCAATAAAAGTTCATTCAATGGCGAGGTAGCTCAGTTGGTTAGAGCACAGGACTCATAAGCCTGGGGTCGGCGGTTCGAATCCGCCCCTCGCTACCAATCAAATTAAAGACCTTAATAGGCTTCATAGGTAAGAAATTTAATTGCCTCTTTGTTTTGAATTGCAACTTTTAAATTGTTAGCCCAACCCTTTTCTGCTTTGATTTTTTTTGACCATATATAACATTCTATTCCAATGTCACCTGATTTAAGACTTAAGTAGACGCCATTAGAAATACTCTCTCCAGTTTTATCCCATGCGTGTGGTTCAAATTTTTCATTAATTATTCTTGCAGATTTATAAATTGATGAAAGTTCTTTAAAAATTTCTTTTTGTTTTCTCTCACAACCTAATTTGTCTTTTACAAACATTGCTCCAGTAACAAGTACTATTCTGAAGGTTTTAGGGTCTATTAAAAATTGTATACGTTCATATTTTTCTGAATCGTATTTAAAGCCAATAGTAACAAATTTATCGCTCTTTGGATAAATTAAGTATTTTTTATTCTTAATGAAGTCCTTTGAAACATTTAGAGTCGATGAATGATCTAATAGGTTGTCTTCAACGCTAATTCCTTCTATTTGAAAGTCTCTTATATCGTCCGCTTGTGAAGGAATTATAAAACTAAAAAAATAAAAAAATATGATCAAAATTCTTTTCATAATTGAAACTTACTATATTATTTGAGAAATTAGGACTCATAAAACTGGGGTCGGCGGTTCGAATCCGCCCTTCGCTACTAATATTTATTTCAACTCATAGAAATCTTGACTCAAATATACCTTAGTGAGAAAGTATATTAATGAAAGCATTTATTATAGTTGTGATTATAATCTTTAGCCTTCAATCTTCGTCCAAGGCGAACGATATCAGAGATTTCGAGATAGAGGGTATTAGTATTGGAGACAGTTTGTTAGATTATTTTAGTAAAAGCAATATAGATAAAGAAATTAGAAGTGAATTTTCTTATAAATATAAAAATAATAGATTTGTTGGATTAGGAGTAGGTCAAACTAAAGAATTCTCATTATTTAAAAAACTTAAGCAATTTGATGAAGTTGGAGTTACTATCAATCCCAGTGATAAAAATTATATAGTCCAAGGACTGAGCGGGGAAATGTTGTGTCACAACAATATTGAAAAATGTATGGTTTCTAAAGATGATATAATTAATGATTTAAAAAATTCTTTCGAAAAAATAGTTGTAGATAGTTGGGAACGAAAACACCCAATAGACAAAACAGGAAAATCAACTGTTTATGGAAATACTTTAAAAGTTACTAATTTGGATTTTAGTATTTCGGTTTCTGTATACGATATGTCGGATGATGAATTTAATGATAGTGTTAAAGTATCAATTAGAAATAAAGAATTTGCAAATTTTATTAAGTACGAGGCTTATCAATAATTAACCACGGGATTATGAGATTATTTATTATAGTTCTAGTTTTAATATTAAATCTTCAATCGTGGATCAAGGCTGATATAAAAAACTTTCAAATAGAAGGTATGAGTATCGGAGATAGCCTTTTAGATTATATGAACATCAATGAAATCAGAAATGATTTAAAAAAACAAATTAACTGGCAACATACTGATAAAAAATTTCAAAGAGTAGAGAGGTATAAGGGACCTTTCCAAAATTATGAATATGTTGCATCAATAATAAAGCCAGATGATCCAAATTATAGAATTTATGGGATTAGCGGCATGATAGACACTAATGACCCTAAAAAGTGCAATAACTTACAGAAGGAAATTGTAAGTTCTTTAAAATCTATATTTAAAAATGCCGTAATTTATAATTGGGAAGATTCATTACGACAAGATCCAAGCGGAAAAAGTTTGGCAGTCGGTGTTGAATTTTATTTAATGAATGGTTCTGCTTCTGTTGTGTGTTATAATTTTACAGAGGAGTCAAACATCAAAAGTGGTTTAGATGTAACTATTTCAAATAAAGAGTTTGATGATTGGTTATTAAGTTATGAGTGATCACGAAAAGATCTTCTTACTAACAATTAAAAAAGTTTATCTGCAAATTTTATTAATTACTAAGCTTATGAATAATTAACTACGGGATTATGAGATTATTTATACTTCTAGTTTTAATCTTTTATCTTAAGTCGTGGATCAAGGCTGATGATATTAAGGATTTTCAGATTGAAGGTTAAAAATTATTTTTAAAATAAATGAAAATTAAAAAATGTAGAATATGCAAAAGTACAAATTTAAAAGAATTATTTTCATTTGGAAAACTGTGTTTTACTGGAAAATTTCCTTCTAAGAGTCAAAACATTAAAAAAGAACCGATAACTCTAATTATTTGCAAAACATGTGAATTAGTACAATTAGGTCATAGCTTCGATCTAAATTATTTATACGGACCTGATTATGGCTACAGAACAGGAATAAACAAAACAATGTTAAATCACGTCAAGAAGGTGGTTATGAATTTATCAAAAAAAACAAAAGTTAAAAAAAATGATTTTGTTTTAGATATTGCAAGCAATGATGGCTCTTTACTTAAGCACTATAATAAAAAAATTAATACATTTGGAATAGACCCAATTTTAGAAAAATACAAAAATCAATATAAAAATATTAATTATAAAATACCCGATTTTTTTTCAGCAAAAAAGATTATGAAGATGACAAAAAAAAAATTTAAGATAATCACAGCCTTATCAGTATTTTATGACTCCGAAAATCCTAATAAATTTATAAAAGATGTTAAAAAATTATTAACAAACGACGGAGTCTTTTTATTAGAATTTGCAGATTTAGCTTCAATAGTTAAAAATAAACTCTTTGACACAATATGTCATGAACATCTTGAATACTACAGCAGCAAAGTAATATTTAATTTGTGCAGTATTAATGATTTAAGAGTATTTGATATAAAAGAAAATGATATCAATGGAGCTAGCAAACAATACTTTATTTGTCATCAAAATTCGAAATATAAATCCAATCATCTCAAAATTAAAAGTATTTTAAATTCAGAAAAAAAACTAAACTTATCAAAAGAAAATACATACAAAAAGTTTTTTAAAATAATTAATAATTCTAAAAATAAATTAAATAGATTTATTAAAAAAGCAATTAAGAGGAAAAAAATAATACACGGTTATGGAGCATCAACTAAAGGTAATGTTTTATTACAATATTACGGGATAAATTACAAAACGATAGATTATATAGCTGAGAGAAATAAAAATAAATATAATCTTTATACGCCTGGAAGCAGAATAAAAATAATATCAGAAACTCTTTCCCGATCATACAAACCTGATTACTATTTAGTTTTACCCTGGCATTTTAAAAAAGAAATACTCATAAGAGAAAAAGAGATTAGGAAAAAAGGCACTAAATTTATTTTTCCATTACCAGAATTAAAAGTAATTTAAGAGCAAAGCTTTTCTACGAGGTTTTCAAAATGCTTTTGAAAATAAAAATCGTGAGCTTTACTTCCATTAGGGTATACTAATGGGAAGTTAGGAGCAGATTCAAGGAGACGAGGGACTTTAAGAGCCTCAGCTAAAGCGAATCCAAAAGAGGGATTCCCAATAAAAAGTTTGGCATTTTTAATTATCATAGCTAACTCTAAAAAATCTTTGCTATCATAAAACTCAAGATTATTTATTTCTTTTTTAAGTTCGTTATATTCATCTTTTAATCCAAGAAAAACGATATTTTTAAAAGAAGAAAGAAATGAATAGTCAATATGAATATTCTGTCTTCTCAAACTTCTCATAATCATAATGTAATTTTCAAAATTAGAGTGAGATTTAACTTCTAAATAATTCTTTGATAAATCAGGAAAATTTCCAGTTAAATGAAAATACCATCTAATTGAGTCAATATTAAAATTAATTGGCATTTCTCTAAAAAAATTTAAGTCAATATCTATTTCTTGACCGTTATAGATTTCAACATTCTTCAAAAATGCTTGTTCTTTTAGTAAAGGCAATAATTTTAAAATTGTACTTTCATTTAAAAAAACTGCTCCAGAAGGATGACCTTTCATGATTGCATGTTTTGGTATTGGCTTATTTTTAGCGATATATAAGTTGCAAACCTTTTGTTTTGATATTTCTTTAATGACCGGCAATGAATTAATTATATCACCTAGATGACCATAGTGTAAAAAAGAAATAGATTCTTTTTGTTTTAAAACCTCGGTAAATTTTTCAATTTTAGGTATTACAAAATTAGTGTATTTTTCATCTTTAATTCTGGATTTATTTCTAAAAAATGAATTTAAAAATTTTTTCATTAATTTTTGCTGATAATTATAGCTGTTAATTCAATTATTATTATTAATAAATGCTTACAACTTAAAAAATATATATTAAACATGTATCAATTACGATAAAAAAGAAATTACAAAGCAAAAAAAACACAGTATAAGCGTTATTTATGGATGAATTAAAAAATTTGGTTTTGCTTATTGGATCTGGATTTTTATTTAGAACAGCTCTAATATATACTGGCCAGTTGTGGGCAAAATCTCACGCACAAACTGTTTCATTTTTAGTTTTACCATTAATTACCTATGTTATTACTAACACTATCGCAAATAACATAGCGCTATCACTGGGTATGATTGGAGCTTTATCGATTGTTAGATTTAGACATCCAGTAAAAAGTCCACTCGAACTAATAATTTATTTTGCCTTGATCACAGTAGGTATAGCAGCAAGTGTTAGAACTAAATGGGCTATACAATTAATTATAGCAACAGTTTTAATTATATTACTCGTGAAATTTTTTCAATTTTTATCCAAAAAATTTGGAAAATCTTTTTACAACCTATCCTTTAATGAAGGGGTTAACTCCAATACACTAGAAGTTATTTCAAAAAATAAGATTGATCTTATTGAAAAAAATGATTTTTTGGTAAGCTCGTTTAGCGATTATGCTGAAAAAAGAATGATTTATAGATTAAACTTCGAAAATAAAAAAGATCTTCAAACTTTTAAAGATTCTATTGAAAAAGTAGAAAGTATAGAGAAGATAAATATAATTTATAATTAATGAAAAAATATTTTTTGATATTTTTTTTTGTTTTTTTTTCAGGTGAAATTTTAGTAGCTATAAATAAACCAGCATCTTATTTAAAAGGATGCTCTTTCCAAATTGATAAGAATTATCTAAATAAAATTGATCTTTTGAAAATAAAATCAATCGAAATTGATGTTCATGATTATAGAGGATGGACGGTGAATGGAGTACGTATAATAACTAACAGATTTAGGTACGTTCCAGATAAATACAAAAAAAGATATGACTCGACAGTAATCGTCACTTATGAAGATGATAGCAGTTGTTCGATGCAAGGAAGAGTTAGACACAGCGGTGATGAAAAAGATCATATAGGTCAAATACAAAATTCGATAACTCAGAGTCTAGATGTTCATTTAATAGATGGAAATATAAAAGGTATTACAAAGTTTAAATTATTTAGACCAAATACGAGAGGAAATTTAGAAGATGAGATATTAATAACTGAAATTTTAAGAAACTTAGACTACTTAGCACCTAGATCAATTAAAGTACAGGCCAGGGTAAACAATGTAACTTCAGCAATGTTGTTTCAAGAAAAAGCTGCCAAAGAAATGCTTGAATTTAATAAAAGAAGAGAGGGGCCGATATTAGAAGCGGATGAAAGATTTTTTTATAAATCAGTGAGCAAAATAGAAGATAACAACTTAAGTGGATGGGACATGGGAGTTGTAGACCTGAAGAATCAAAGTTCAAAGCATATGTTATCAAAACAAGTAAATACTAATATTTTAGAAAAAAGTAATGGGCACAAAAAAATGTCTCTGAACGCAATCAATAATTTAAATTTAATATATTTATATTTTTCAAACAGATTTCAAGATGAGTTGAATAATTTTAATTATTTCGAATATGATTTAGATAATAATTTGCTAGGATTATTTGATGAAGAAAAAATTTCAAAACTCAATGAGTATAATTTATTTATGCAAGCTACTAATAGTACTCACGGCTTAGCTACAAATAATAGAAAATTTTATTGGAATCCCATTGAAAATTATTTTGAACCTATAAATTATGACTCTAACGCAGATATCAATAATAATATACCTGATGGAGTCGTAAGATATCCAATTAGTAAAAATTTCTTCTCGTCATTTAGTAATTTAAAAATGAGAATAAGTAACATTAATTATTCCACTGTTTTAAAAAATTTGAACTTATCAGGATTAAATTATTCAAAAGTAAACTTAGAAAAAAAAATAAACAAAATTTTAATTAACCTAAATAAGCTGGAGAAAAACTATTTAAATTTTGCTTCAGAGAAAATGACTAAACACAATCAAACAAAAAATATTAATAATATTTTAGATAAATTTCACCAAAGTTTAAAAGAAAATCATCCTAATACTTATTTGATAAAAAATAGTCTTAATAAAAATTCTTTCCAAAAATGTGAAATTTTTCTTGAAAAATGTATTAATGTCGAACTATCTCCTTTAGAATTAGCTAGTTTATTAGAGGGTGATTTGTTTGACGATAACAAATTTTTTCAATTTTTAGGTTACGGGTTAAATTTTGAAGACTCTATAAATAGTGACTCGTACTTAAAATTATCTCTTAATGATACAAAAATTTATTTTGAAAAAGGGGTTGAAATAAACTTGGATGAAATAAACAATAAAATTTATATCAAACAAATCGTAAGTGGAGCAAAAACCTTTTTAATTGATGGTACATTAAAAGATACTGAGATTATTTATGAAGGCGTAAACTTAAAAAATATAAATCAAAAATTAAAACCCAAAGGATTTCCTATCAATGAAAAAGGACTTACTGGATGTGTTTCACTAATAAACCTAAAAATTGAAAGATTAAAGATAAATGCAAAAAACGGATCTTGTGAAGATCAAATTAATTTTATTAACAGTAAAGGAAATATAGATTTAATAGATGTATCAAACTCAATGAGTGATGCTCTTGATATTGATTTTTCAAACCTAAAAATTAAAAATATTAATATTTATAAAGCTGAAAATGATTGTGTTGATTTTTCTTATGGCAATTATGCAATTGGAAACCTAAACTTAAATAACTGTGGAGACAAAGCGTTATCTGTAGGTGAAAAATCAAAATTAATTTTAGATGAGATTATAGCTTCGAATTCTATTATAGGTATAGCATCAAAGGATAGTTCAAGTGTTAGTTTTAATAACGGAAATTTTAATAATGTTGATACTTGTTTAGCTGCTTACAAAAAGAAACAAGAGTTTGAAGGTGGTATGATAAAATTTTCTAAAATGGACTGTAATTTTACTAAAGAAAAAACAAATAACGATAAAGTTTCATTAATTTATAAAAAGAATATAAAATTTTAATGAGTTATAGAATAGAAGAGAAATTATTTTTCAGACCCGAAAATATTTTTCAATTTAAAAATTTTTTAAAAAATAGGTCAGCAAAAAAATTATACGACAATAGAATAATTAAAAGTTTATACTTCGATAATATAAATTTAGATATGTATAGAGACTCAGTTGAGGGTTCGGTACCGAGAAAAAAAATTAGGATTAGACACTATCCTAATTCTAAAGATAAGAATTATTACTTGGAAATAAAAACATCTTCAGTAGAAGGGAGGTACAAAACAAGAAAAATTATTAAAAAAGAAGATTTTGAATTATATAAGAAAAATGGAATCTTTGACTCAAATTATGGTACTTGTATTCCTAATTTTTATGTAAGCTATAAAAGAGAATACGTTAAAATTGGTGATGTAAGAATATCTATAGACGAAGAAATTTCATATGAAAATTATCTATCTAATCATGTTTTTTTTGATAATAAATTAATAGTAGAATTAAAAACTTCAATTAATAAAAACCTTGATGACTTAATAAAAGATTTTCCTTTTCAAAAAATAAGATTTTCAAAGTATTGCTTTGCGGTTGAAAATTTTAATTAGACACAAAGATAAGAGATAAATGAATAATATTTCAAATTTTTGTTTAACACTTAATCCTGAACACGAGGAAATGATACGAAACCTGTCTTATATACCCGTAGGACTAGGCAAAAGAGTTTTTTCAAAAAATTGTTTATCAGATAAGACTGGAGACACAATATACCAAAAAAATCCATTTTATGGGGAGTATACTTTTCATTATTGGATATGGAAAAATTATTTGAAAAATATTAAAACTGAATGGGTTGGGTTTTGCCAGTACAGAAAATTTTTTCTTAAAAAAAATGATTCCCAAAAACCGAATAATTTAAATGATTTAAATAAATCAATATTAAAAAATTTAGACATCAATTCAGACTTTGATTGTATTTTAGGAATGAAATCTTCTGTAGAAAATTATAAATTATCAAAAATAATTAAAAATCACTTTTTAGAATTTGCTAAAAATCCATCTAAATTATTTTTTAAAAAAAAAAGAAGTTTAAAATTTCATTTTGATTTATTTCATGGAAAAGGAAATTTAGATTTAGCTATAGATTTATTAGATGCTGAATATAAGAATGATTTTAAATTATTTATGAATAGAGAAACTTTATTCAACCCTCACAATATGTTCGTTTGCAAAACAGAAATCCTAAGAAAATATTATGAAGTAATTTTTCCATGGTTAGAAAGGTGTGAAAAAAAATTTGGTTTTCACAATTTAGAAGGTTACGGTTTAAAAAGAATTTATGGATTTTTAGCAGAAAGATTTCTTTCTTTTTGGTTTCCCAAAAATTATAGAACTAAAGAACTTCCTATAATTGTTGAGGACCTATCAAATTACAAGAATTTGAAAGTTTTACAGAATTGATTAAAACTCTGATGCTTTTTATCTTTTTGAGAAACTAAGACCTTTTTTCTTGGCCATTTTATATTAAGTTTTTTATCGTTATAAATAATCCCACTTTCGAATTTAGGTGCATAATAGTTATCTAACTTATAATAAACTATATTTTCTTTCTCAAAACTATAGTAAGCATGACCAAAACCTCTTGGTATACAAAGACTTAAACAGTTTTTATCAGATAGGATAATTTTAAAACTTTTACCAAACGTTTTTGATTTCTTTCTCAAATCAATGACACAATCCAAAATTTTTCCTTTCAAAACGTTTACAAATTTCGCTTGTTGATATTTATACTGAAAGTGAAAACCTCTTAAAGAGCCTTTTTTTGATGTTGTGCAATACTCAAATATAAAATTATTTTTCTTAATTATTTTATTATTAAATATTTCCCTCAGGCTACCTCTTTTATCAATATTATTTTTTTGCTTAATTATTAAGAGACCTTTAAATTTAGTTTTAACTATTTTCATTTTCTTGTTAAAGATTTAAATCTAGATAAACTCATATCCATTTTTAACGGAAATTCTCCTTTTGATTTAATTTTTTTCACATACTTATTATTTTTTTTTGCAAAATTAAAAATGGTATTTGTTTCTCCACCGATGTTAACTATTCCTTTTTTGCTTAATACTTTTATAAATTTTTTTGCAAACTCATCGTGAAAAATGAAATTAGAGTTAACATTGCTATAAGCGTATTTATGAACAAAAGGCTTTTCAGTCATACAAGCTCTAATTATAAGGGAATTTTTATACATTTGAACAGCCGACTCCGCGCCTAATTTTGACCATCCATAATTATTCCATGGTAAAAGAGGATCATTCTCTTTGTAATTTCCTTTTTTACCTGGATAAACGTAACTTGTTGAGAAGAAAATTAATTTAATATTTTTATTATTACAAATTTTTACAAGATTGGCAGTTCCAATAATATTTAAATCTATACTTTTATTTATCATCTTTTCGTGAATTGACATTGGTCTAGATAAACTTGCTAAGTGTAAGACTATATTTGGTTTGAATCTTTTAATATTACTATTTATTGACTTGATTGATAAAATATTAAGTTCTTTTTTGTTTCTAAATATAAATTTATATTTAGTTTTCATTTTTTTTAGCTCTCTCGCAAATCTTCCATCACCGCCTGTTACTATGATTTTTTTAAGCATTTTTATTCAATAATTTTTTTAAGGTAACTTGAATAAACACATTTTCCATAAAACTTTATAGCCTGAATTATCTCTCGTTTATTTATCCAATTGTAGTTTAATGCTATCTCCTCTAGACAAGCAATTTTCAAACCTTGTCGATTTTCTAAAGCAGAAACAAAAGCAGATGTTTTGTAAAAATCCTCTATCGATCCTGTATCAAGCCATGCTCCACCTCTCCCTAAAAATTGAGCATTTAATTTATTTTTTTTTCTATATTTATTAAGTAAGTCGACTATTTCTAATTCTTTCCTTTTAGATGGTTTAAGTGACTTACTGTATTCAATAACTTTATTATCAAAAAAATATAGACCAGTTATAGCTAGATTGGATTTAGATTTTTTCGGTTTTTCTTTTAAAGATATAACTTTATTTTTTTCATTTACTGTTGCTACACCGTATAGTTCAGGATTATTTACTGGATGTACTAATATCTTGCATCCAGAGTTTAAATTAATGCATTTTTTCAATTTAAGAGTTAAACTTTGCCCGTAAAAAAAATTATCTCCAAGTACTAATGCGACTTTATCTTTACCAATGAATTTTTCCCCAAGAATAAAAGCATCTGGAAGTCCTCTAGGGCTCAATTGCTCGACATATTTAATTTTTATTCCAAATCTTTTTCCATTTTGAAGTACCTTTTGAAACTGACTTAATTGACCTTTATTAACTATGATCAAGATATTTTTAATACCTGCCAGCATTAGAATGGAGAGTGGATAATAAATCAGAGGTTTGTCATAAATAGGTAATAATTGTTTATTCACTGCTTTTGTAAGAGGACTCATTCTTGTTCCATGACCACCCGCTAAGATAATTCCTTTTTTTATCATTTATTACCTAATCTTTTTACAAAGAGTTTCTTTGAAATCTTAGCAAAATAACTATCATTATTTAAATACCATTCAACAGTTTTCAACAAGCCTTTAGATAAAGTTGTTTTTGGTCTCCAGTTAATGGCTTTTTTTATTTTTTTGCTGTTAAGCGCATATCTAAAGTCATGACCTGGTCTATCCTTTACAAATTTTATTTTGACTCTGTTTCCAATTTTAATTTTTCTCTTATTAAAAGTTTCGATTAGTTTTTTAACTAAAGTGGTATTGTTACAATTAATTCCTGACCCAATATTATATTTTTCACCTTTTTTTCCTTTAAAAAATAATTTAATTAATGCTTCACAATGATCATCAACATATATCCATTCTCTTGAATTTTTACCTTTTGCATAAACAGGTAGAGGATTATTATTTAAAATATTGTAAATCATTTTCGGAACAAGTTTTTCAGGAAACTGACGTGGTCCATAATTATTTGAACAATTTGATATAACTGCATCTATTCCAAAAGTTCTAACATAAGAAGTCACCAAATGATCAGAGGAGGCCTTTGAAGCTGAATACGGAGAGCTAGGTAAATAAGCAAACTTTTCAGATGACCTTTTATTTCCTAATATATCACCATAGACCTCGTCAGTAGAAATATGAATAAGTCTCACTTTTTTTTTACAAAATTTAATAGCCTCAAGTAAATTGTATACTCCTAATATATTATTTTTGATAAAATTGAATGAGTTATCAATGGATCTATCGACGTGAGTATCTGCAGCTAAATTGAAAATTCCATTAGGTTTAAATTTATTTATCGTCTTTATAATTTCTTTTTTGTTGTTTATATCAAGCCTTTTAAAACTATAGTTTTTACTTTTAATATCCCTTAAATTGTATCTTTGAGCAGCATAAGATAAATTATCAATGTTTAGAACTTTAAAATTTTTCTTTATTAGGGCGTGCACTAGGTTACTACCAATAAATCCATATCCTCCAGTGACGATAAATCTTTTCATTTGTAGTTTTTTATATTATTTATGAAATTAAGTATACTTTCTTTCACAATGAAGGCTTTTTTTTGATGCAAATCACAAAAGATAATTTAACGATTATAATAGTTACAATTAAAAGTGAAAAAATAATTGATAATTGTCTTAGTTCTATCGACTCGGATGTTAAAAAGATTGTTATCGAAAATTCCAATAACGAGGAATTCATAAACAATCTAAAAAAAAAATATGAAAATATTGAGTGTTATATTACTGGTAAAAATTTAGGCATGGGAGCGGGAAATAATTTTGGAATTAAAAAGACTAAGAGCAGATATATAATGATTTTAAATCCTGATACAGTTTTAAAAAAAAATACCCTAGAGGAGATTTATAAAGTTTCAAATAACCTAGACTTTGCTGTTCTTAGCCCACTTAGCGATAATGAGGATTACCCAAATTATAAAATTAAAAAAAAAATCCTTAAAAATGAAAAAAATATTTTCGAAGTAGATACAGTTGATGGATATGCAATGGTTTTGGATAAAACCAAATATAATGAAATGTTCTTCGATGAAAAAATTTTTATGTATTTAGAAAATGACGACCTTTGTTTCAGAATGAAAAAAAAAGGTGAAAAAATTTTTATTTGTAGTAGTTCTCGTATTAACCATTTAGGTGCAAAAGCAGTAAATAAAAAATATAGCTATGAGCTAGAGTTATCAAGGAATTGGCATTGGAGTTGGTCTCAGTTTTACTTTAAAAAAAAACATTATGGTTTAATTAAAGCTTTTTTATTTTCCATACCTCAATTAATTAAAGCATCATGTAAATGTGCTTATTATTTCATAATAGCTAATAAATTAAAATTTAAAATAAATTCGAGAAGAACTTCTGGATTATTTAATTCATTATTAAACAAAAGTTCTTGGTATAGACCAAGATTTGATTGATTAAATTAAGCCCAGGTTATATTAAAACTAGATGGTAAAGAAAAATAAAATTATCATTACCGGAGGTGCGGGTTTTGTTGGTACGAACTTAATTAAATTTTTATTAAATAAATCAAACTATAAGATTATAAGTATTGATAACTATTCATCTGGAACAAAACTAAATCATATCAAGAACTCTAGAGTAAAATATATTAAAGGTAATACCGTTAATATTTCGAAATTAATTAAAGATTATAAACAAATAAAGTCAGTTTTTCACTTCGGAGAATTTGCTAGAATTTATCAGAGCTTTATTAAAACTAACGAGTGTATCGAGTCAAATTCAGTTGGTTCTAATGCTGTTTTTAATTTTTGTTTGAGAAATAAAATAAAACTAATTTATTCAGCCACATCAGCTTCCTTAGGAAATAAAGGGGAAGATAAAAATTTGTCACCATATGCTTTTTCAAAAGCAAAAAATTTAGAATTATTAGAAAATTTAAAAAAATGGTTTAAATTTAAATACGAGGTAATTTATTTTTATAATGTTTATGGGCCTCATCAGGTATGTTCTGGTGATATGTCTACAGTGATTGGAATATTTGAAGATCATTATAAAAAAAGAAAACCATTACCAGTAGTGAGACCAGGTACGCAAACAAGAAGGTTCACGCATATAGACGATACTGTTTATACTTGTTATTTAGCTTGGAGAAAGAACCTTTGTAGACACTACATTGTTGCAAGTAAAAAATCCTATTCGATATTAGAGGTGGCAAAAATGTTTAAATCAAAAATAAAGTTTTTTCCGAAAAGGCCAGGAGAGAGATATGCTTCAGCGCTTATACACAAAAACTTATCTAATAAAATGTATAAATATTTTGGTAAAATTGATTTAAAAAACTATATATCGAATTTTATAAAAGAAAATAATTAGTGTCCGGGAAACTCAATTAAGCTTTGAGTTTTATAACCTTTTCCCTTTAATAAATTATTTCCCGGCAAATCAAACAGATTTATTACAAAAATAAAAGCAGCGACTTTCCCCCCTGAAATTTCAATTAGTTTGGCTGCTGCTTCAGCAGTTCCTCCAGTAGCTATTAAATCATCAATGATTAGAATTTTTTCATTTTTTTCAATAGAGTCTTTATGTACTTCAATCGTTGCGTCTCCATATTCAAGTTTAAAGTCTATTGAGTGCACGTCAGCTGGTAATTTATTTTTTTTTCTTAAAAGAACAAAAGGTTTATTTAAGAGATAAGAAACAGTTGAGGCAAAAACGAATCCGCGAGACTCAATCGCTGCCACTTTGTCAAAATCTATAGTTTTTGCAATTTCTACAATTTTATCATTTGTAAATTTAAATGCTTCAGCATTTTTTATGAGAGTTGTTATATCTCTGAATAAAATTCCCTTTTTGGGATAATCAGGAATCGATCTAATATATTTTTTTAAGTCCATTATTAACTTCAAGTTTTAGCAAAAAAGCATTAATAATTAAATGATGAAAAAAAGAAAACTAGGTATAATTGGTGGTAGTGGTCTTTATAAGATGGAAGGTTTTAAAAAATCAAAATGGAAAAAAATTAAAACACCATGGGGATCTCCTTCAGATGAGATTTTAATAGCTGAATTTGAAAATGAGGAAATTTATTTTCTTCCTAGACACTCAAGAGGTCATAAGATTAATCCAACAAACATTAATTTTCGCGCAAACATCGATTCAATGAAGCAATTAGGCGTTACAGATATTATTTCTGTATCTGCCGTTGGGTCATTAAAAGAAAATTTAGAACCCGGAAAATTTGTAATTGTAGACCAATTTATAGATAGAACTTTCTCTAGAATTAAAACTTTTTTTGATCAAGAAATAGTAGCACATGTGTCATTAGCTAAACCAACTAGCCCAGGTTTAATGAAATGTTGTGAGGCTGCTTTAAAAAAATTAAATATAAATTATCAAGTTGGAGGAACTTATATAGTTATGGAGGGTCCTCAGTTTTCTACTTTATCAGAATCAAATTTATATAGAGCATGGAATGCTGATGTAATTGGCATGACTAATATGCCCGAGGCTAAATTAGCAAGAGAGGCAGAAATAAGATATTGCACGGTTGCTATGGTTACTGATTATGATTGTTGGCATCCCGATCATGACGAAGTTGATGTAAGTATGGTTATTAAAACTTTAATGAAAAATGCTTCTAATGCACAAAGTATGATTAAAGAAATTATTAAAACTTTTAAAGATTATTCAATCGATAAAGACCCTGCTAATGATTGTCTTGATGTAGCAATTATTACAGATCCAAAGTTAAGAACAAAAAAAACAATTAAGAAATTGAGTAATGTAGCTGGAAGAGTACTAAGTAAAAAAAAATAACTTAAAATGCCAACATACATATTAAAGTATTCAAATTTTAACTTTTCTAAAAAACAGAAAAATTTAATAGCTAAAGATATAACAAAAATTCATAGTAAATTTACTGGGGCTAATATTTTTTTTGCTCAAGTAATATTTGAAAAAAACGATAAAGGATCACATTACATTGGTGGCAAATTAGTCAAAAACAAGGAAGTTTTTTTAAACGGACAAATTAGGGCTGGACGAACAAATTTAATTAAAAAAAAATTAATTTTAGGATTAAAAAAAATATTAATTAAGAATACAAAATTGAAAGCGGGTTTTGTATGGGTGTATCTAGAAGATCTTGCACCTCAACAAATGGTAGAATTTGGAAAAATTTTACCTCAGTCTGGGAAGGAGAAAATTTGGATAAAAAATTTGCCAAATGATCTTAAGAAAAGACTTTTTAAATTAGATAAAAGAAATTGATGAAAAAAAATATATTTTATTTTTTTTCAATATTTTTATTTTTATTTATTTTTTTAATTATTGACTTATTACTCAGTAATACAATTTTAAATTACAAAAACTGTTTTAAATATGAAGAATATTATTACGAGTTAAAAAAGAATTGTAAAGAAAGTTATAGATTTAAGAAAACATTTCCCATAGTGGAGACAATTACTGATGAATTAGGTTTAAGAGTAGGCAACAAAAGCCCATTAAAAACAAAAGATAATGAAAATATATTTATTTTTGGAGACTCATTTACTTATGGAGTTGGATTAGAATATGAAAAAACATTTGTAGGCTTGATTGAAAAGAAAATTAACAATCAGAATATATTTAACTTTGGTGTTGGCTCTTACAGCCCTTCTGTTTATTTATATAAGTTAAAAAAAAAAATAAAAGAAGGTATCGTACCAGATAAAATCATATTATTTCTAGATTTAACTGACGTATTAGACGAAGCAAGTAGGTGGGATTATAATGATGAATTAAATATAGTAAAATTAAAAACTAATGAAGTTTATAAAAGATCCTTAGAAAAAGAAAAATTTCTTAAAAGAAATTTTAAAGTCTCAACAAATCTTTTTTCTTACTTAAACTTTTATCTGAGAACATTAAGAGATAGAGTTAAAATTAAAATTAAAGATGAAAGAAAGATAAAAACAAGTATCCAAGGAAGCTTTACTTATACAGAGCCAGAATTATTAGATAAAAGATTTTGGAAAAGCGATACTTTATCTTTAGGAATAGCTAAATTAGAAAATAGATTGAATAAAATATCAAATATTTCTAAAAAAGTTAATTCAGATTTTTATATTGTGATTTATCCTTGGGCAGAAACTTTAGAATTTGGCCAGGAAAAATTTAATTGGTCAGAATTTACTAAAAGAATGTGCGTAAAAATTGATTGTAAAGTAATTGATGCTATTCCAGAATTTCAATTGTATAAAGATCAGAACGCAAATTGGTCTAATGAACTTTATTTTCTAAACGATGAACATTTTAATAAAAAAGGTGCATTTTTATTATTCGAGAAAGTTATTAAAAATATAAATTAGATAAATGAGAATAAATAACAAAAAATTCAGGACAATATGGTTTGAGGAAAATAAAGTTAAAATTATAGATCAAACAAAACTTCCACATCAATTTATTATAAAAGAATTAAAAAATGTTAAAGACGCAATAAATGCAATTAAAAAAATGGAAGTAAGAGGGGCCCCATTGATTGGTGCAACAGCGGCTTATGGTCTTGTTTTATCAATTATTGAAATGAATGATCTTTCATTCTTAAATAAATCAAGTGAAGATTTAATTAAATCAAGACCAACGGCAATAAATCTAAAATGGGCAGTAGATCGAATGATGAAAAAGTTATCAGGTAAAAATGATAAAGAAATTCTAAACATAGCTTTAAATGAAGCAAAAACTATTGTTGAGGAAGATATAAAATTTTGTGAAAGCATTGGTAAAAATGGTCTTAAAATTATAGAGGAAATATCAAATAAAAAAAAAGATACAGTGAACATCCTTACCCATTGTAATGCGGGATGGTTAGCAACGATCGATTGGGGGACAGCGACATCACCAATCTATCACGCTCATCAAAAAGGGATAAAAGTTCATGTTTGGGTTGATGAAACAAGGCCTAGAAACCAAGGAGCTAGCTTAACCTCATATGAATTAAATGAGGAAGGGGTCCCGAACACAGTTATCACAGATAATGCTGGTGGTATATTAATGCAAAGAGGTCAAGTTGATATGTGCATAGTTGGAACAGATAGAACACTCTCTAATGGAGACGTATGTAATAAAATTGGAACTTACTTAAAGGCTTTAGCCGCCAAAGATAATAATGTCCCTTTTTATGTGGCTTTACCAAGTTCAACAATTGATTGGAGCATTAAAGATCATAATAAAATTCCAATAGAAGAAAGAAATTCAGAAGAACTCTCTCATGTTGAAGGGATAGACGAAAATAATTCTATTAAAAAAGTTAGAATTTACCCACAAAAGAGTAAATCATTAAACTTAGCATTCGATGTTACTCCTGCTAAATATATTACTAGCTTAATCACAGAAAGAGGAATTTGTGAAGCATCCGAAATAGGACTAAAAAATTTGTTTAAATAATAAAAACTTATTCCAATGCGAATACTTAACTATTTTAAAATATTTTTCATAACTTTATTATTTTTTTTTGTATTTGATTTAATTTTTGGAAAATTTATTTACAAAAAATTTATAAGAAAAAACTTTATTGATACCTATCAACAAATATACCTTAAAACGAATTATGATCATGCTTTAAAAAAAGAATTAGAAGTTTTTTATGGAAATATTACTTATAAATTATGTACAGATAAAAATGGATTTAGGACTTTTTGTAACAATATATCAAATAAAAATAAAAATTATGATATAGCTTTAATAGGAGACTCTTTCACCGAAGGTGTTGGGTTAAGTTATGAAAATACATATGCAGGTATTTTTACAAAAAAAATTGGAATTGAAAGGGTAGCTAATTTAGGGGTTTCATCTTACAGTCCCTCAATTTATTATTTAAAGCTAAAAGAATTAATAAAGCAAAACTATAAATTTAAAGAAGTAATTATTTTTGTAGATCAATCTGATCTAGTAGATGAGCTGTTATGCTATAAATTTACTGGTGATAAAATTATCAGAAGAGAAAGTTTTAACAGGTGCATCAATGCTGGAGTGGTTGATGCAGATGAAAAAATAAAAGGTTTTTTTCAAAATTATTTTAGATTAAGTTTAGAAATTTACATACTCACAAAAAATTATTTAATCAAAAAAAATATTTTTGAAGAAAAACCTACTTCTCTACAAATAAATTCTCCAAGATCAAAGTGGACCCATCAGTATGATAAAAATATATATGGTGACTTTGAGCTTATTGAGGCAAAAAAATTACTTATAGATAGAATGGATCTTGTCTATCATTTACTTAAAAAAAATGATATTGAAATGAGTTTGGCCGTATATCCTTGGCCTGGAACTCTTTATTACGATAATCGAGAAAATGTTCATTTTAAAATGTGGAAAGAATTTTGCAATCAAAAATGTAAACGTTTTTTTGATTTTAATAAGATTTTTTTTGATGAATCAGAAAAATTGGGTAAAAATAAAGTTATTACTAATTATTATATTAAAGGAGATTTTCATTTTAATAAAAAAGGCAGCGAAGAAATTGCTAATGAATTTTTAAAACAGTATAGAAATAATAAATAAAAAGATGAGCGAGCCAAAAATTGAAGTAATAAAATATGCAAGAAAATTGAATTTAACTAATTTATCAATTTTAAGGTCGGGCAATATCTCTAAAAGAGTTAGAGAAAAAGGAATTGATGGTTTTTATATAACACCATCAGGAATGAAATACGATATGTTAAAACCTAAAGATATTGTCTTCGTTTCACTCAAGGGTAAATTTGATAAAAAAAAGAAACCATCTTCAGAGTGGCAATTCCACCGAGATATTTATGTGAATAAAAAAGAAGCAAAAGCTATTGTTCATGCGCATTCTACTTGCGCTACAGCAGTTTCATCACACCAAAAAAATATACCAGCTTTTCACTACATGGTTGCAGTTGCTGGCGGCGAAGATTTAAAATGCTCTAAATATGCAACTTTTGGAAGCAAGCAACTTTCAAAAAATATCATTAAGGCACTTAAAAATAGAGCAGCATGTTTAATAGCAAATCACGGTCAAGTTGCGTTTGGAGATAGTTTGGAAAAAACTTTTGAGCTAGCTCAAGAAATCGAAAATATTTGCCATCAATATATAAATGCCCTAAG
>CESP01028079.1_pt1 | contig 22175 bp, 19 predicted proteins | sample 531211 | NCBI WGS metagenome assembly CESP01 (sample SAMEA2622074, study PRJEB7988) | marine metagenome | biome: marine biome (ENVO:00000447); feature: surface water layer (ENVO:00002042); material: "saline water (ENVO:00002010), including plankton (ENVO:xxxxxxxx)" | depth 5 m | reverse complement strand
CAATTTATTTTTAGGATGAGAGAATTTGAACAAATGGAAATGCAATTTTTTATTAAACCAGGGACCCAAAAGGACTGGTACAAGTATTGGAAAAAAACAAGATTAGATTGGCATCTTTCATTAGGAATTAATAAGAGCTTTTTTAGGTTTCATGATCATGAAAAGCTTGCACATTATGCTGATGCTGCTTGTGATATTGAATTTAATTTTCCATTTGGCTTTAAAGAGCTTGAAGGTATTCATTCAAGAACTGACTTTGATTTGTCAAATCATGAAAAATATTCAAATAAGCAAATAAAATATTTTGACCCTACAGAAAATAAAAAATATATACCATACGTTTTAGAAACTTCAATAGGCGTTGATAGAATGTTTTTAGCTGTGTTTTCCTCTTCGCTGGTTTCTGAAAAAATTGATGACAGTTCAGAAAGAGTAGTTTTAAAATTACCCAAAATCATAGCACCCTACAAGTGTGCTTTTCTTCCTTTATTAAAAAAAGATGGGTTGCCTGAAATGGCAAAAGAAATCAAAGAGAAATTAAAGCTTAAGTTCAGTACAACTTATGATGATAAAGATGCCATAGGAAGAAGATACAGAAGACAAGATGCAATAGGAACCCCTTATTGTATTACTGTTGACCATCAAACTTTAGATGACAATTCCATAACAGTACGGGATCGTGATAGCATGAAGCAGGAAAGAATCAAAATCGAAACATTAGAACATTTCTTAAATAACTCACTTGATATAAATAATTGGTTACTTAAAGGTGGTTAATATTATTTCATACAACATTAACGGAATTCGTGCTGCTATTAGAAAAGATTTATTCTCGTGGTTAAAAAACTATAATCCAGATATAGTTTGTTTTCAAGAAATAAAGGCGAACGAAGAACAATTTGATTCATCCATTTTTAAAGAACTCGGATATTATCATTACTGGTATCCTGCAAAGAAGAAAGGTTACAGTGGAGTTGGGATTATATCTAAGAAAGAGCCTAAAAATATTATGTATGGGACGGGAATTGAGTATATGGATAATGAAGGAAGAAATCTGAGAATTGACTTTGACAATTTTTCTGTCATGAGTTTATATCTTCCATCAGGAACTAATCTTGAAAGATTGGGATTTAAATTTAAATATATGGACGATTTCGCCTCATATATTAATGAATTAAAACAATCTGTCCCAAAATTAATAGTAGGTGGAGATTATAATATTTGTCATAATGCTATCGATATTCATGATCCCATTAGAAATGCCAAAGTATCAGGATTTTTACCCGAGGAAAGAGAGTGGTTAGATAAATTTATTAATAATGGTTTTATAGATACGTTTAGATACTTTAATTCATCTCCCCACAAATATTCATGGTGGAGTTATAGAGCCAATTCAAGAGCAAATAATAAAGGATGGAGAATTGATTATTTATTAGCTTCTGTTGATTTACAAAGTAACTTAAAGGAATCTTTTATTTTACCAGATGTTTATCATTCTGATCATTGTCCTATTGGATTAAAAATAAAAATATAATGGAATATAAAAATTTGCCTAATACGGACATACAGGTCAGTAAGATTTGTTTAGGAACAATGACTTGGGGAAGACAAAATAGTCAAGATGAAGCTTTTGAACAAATGAATTATTCTGTTGATAGAGGCGTTAATTTTTTTGATACTGCAGAATTATATCCCGTACCAGCAAGCCCTGACAAGTACGCACTCACGGAAAAAATAATTGGAAATTGGTTTCATAAATTTAAAAAAAGAGATGAAGTAATTTTAGCTACAAAAATTGCTGGCCCAGGAGATTATACTGCACATATCAGGAAATCGGGGTTTAAAGGTTCTTCAATTGAAGATGCTTTGGAGGGTAGTCTAAACCGTTTAAGAACAGACTACATTGACTTATATCAACTTCATTGGCCAGAGAGAATTACAAATACATTTGGAAATAGAAACTTCCAGTATTTTAATGATTCGTGGGAAGATAATTTTGAAACTATATTGGAAAAACTTAAGAATTTGATAAAAAAGGGTAAAATTAGACATATTGGGTTATCAAATGAAAATCCTTGGGGAATAATGAAATTTCTTGAATACTCTAAAAGGGAACTTCCAAAAATGATTACCATTCAAAATCCTTATTCTTTGCTCAATAGATTATTTGAGATTGGTAGCTCAGAGATATGTAAAAGAGAATCAATGGGTCTTTTGGCATACTCACCTCTTGCATTTGGGGTTTTAACTGGGAAGTATTTTGATGGAAATGTCCCAAAAAATAGTAGAATGGACCTTTTCCCAAGACTCAAAAGATACAATAATGAAAACTCATTTAAAGCTGCAAAATTATATAATGAAATTGCTAAAAAAAATGATCTTTCATTAACTCAATTATCGCTTGCTTTTGTTAATGATCGTCCATTTGTAACAAGCAATATTATTGGAGCAACAACAGTAGAGCAATTAAAAGAAAATATTGACAGTGCGTCTGTTAAACTGTCAGATGAGATTATTTCAGAAATAAACCAAGTAAATAATAAAATACCTAATCCTTCTCCGTAAAAATTTCTTTAACGACTTGTGAGAGATTTTTCAATTTAACAGTCTGAATTAGCTTTGGAGTATATCCAATTTTTGAATTATTTGAAACAATAATTTTTTTATAACCCAATCTTTCAGCTTCCGAAATTCGTTTATCAATATTACTAACACTTCTTAATTCCCCAGAAAGGTCAATTTCAGCACAAAAACAAGTACCACTTGTAACAGAAATACTTATGTTTGATGATAATATTGCTGATACAACAGCTAAATCAATTGCAGTATCTTCAATTTTTATTCCACCCGTAATATTAATAAAAACATCTTTTACTCCAATTTTAAATCCTGCCTTTTTTTCAAGGATTGCTAAAAGCATATTAAGTCTTTTAGAGTTAAATCCATTGGAGATTCTTTGTGGAGTACCATAAACAGCACTACTAACAAGTGCCTGTATTTCTATCATGATTGATCTATCACCGTCTAAAGTTACAGCTATCGCCGAACCAGGCTCTATGTTTTGTTTTTTTGAAACAAATAATTCACTAGGATTTGCTACGGTCTTTAGCCCACTTTGATCCATTTCATAAATTCCTATTTCAATGGTTGATCCAAATCTATTTTTTTTTGAACGTAAAATTCTAAATTGATGTTGTTTGTCACCCTCAAAATGTAATACAGTGTCCACCATGTGTTCTAAAATTTTCGGTCCAGCAATATTACCGTCTTTGGTTATGTGTCCTACAATTAAGATCGGTAGTCTGATGCTTTTCGCCAGTTTGATAAGAATGCTAGTGCATTCTTTTATTTGAGTAGTGCTGCCTGGACTGTTGTCAAACAAATCAGTTTGGACTGTTTGGACAGAGTCTAAAACAACTATACCTGGCTTAATTTTATTAATATTTTTTAAAATTATTTCAAGATTAGTTTCAGTGAGCACATAGCAATTCTTTGGATTTTCTGAAATTCTTTCAGCTCTAAGTTTTAATTGCTCAGCACTTTCCTCACCCGAAATATATAGAACACTTTCTGGTGAATTAATAGAGTTTTGAAGTAAAATTGTTGATTTACCTATTCCAGGCTCTCCTGAAATTAGTACAACAGAGCCACGAACCAATCCGCCCCCTAAAACTCTGTTAAACTCATCATCAGTAAATTTAATTCTTTCATTTTCCAGACTTGTTATTTCACTAATATTTTTAACTACTGATTTTGATTGTACTAAATCATTTTTGGGACCTTTTTTAATAATATCTTCTTCAATTGAGTTCCATGATCCACACTTTGCGCATTGACCCAACCATTTTGGATATTGTGCTCCGCAAATTTTACAAGAATAAATTTTTTGTTTAGATATCATTTAAATTGAATTTCCTTCTTTTGGAAAAATAACAGTCGGTTTGAAGCTTTTTGCGTCTATAAAGTCAACCAATGCATAACTAACTATAATTATTTCATCACCCTTGCTGATTTTCTTTGCCGCAGGGCCATTTATGAAAATATCACCAGAACCTTTCTCACCTGTTATTACATAAGTCTCCAATCTTTCACCATTTGTTACATTTAATAATTGTACTTTTTCACCAACAATTATGTTAGAGGCTTCCATTAGAAGTTTATCAATCGAAATGCTTCCAATATAATTAATGTCAGCTCCAGTAACTTTAACCCTGTGTATTTTTGATTTTAATACTTCAATTTTCATTATGTATCAATAAATTGTCTATTAATCTAACACCATCAGCTATAACACAGATAAATGCCCTGCAAGAAGAATTCTGATTGTTTTCTTGGTTACAAATTTTCAATGTTTTAGAACATCTTAATTCAAAATATTCTAGCAAAAATCCTTGATTTTTTTCAATATTAGATTTTATAATTTTTTTTAATTCTTTTGCTGAAAATTTATAAAAATTTTGCTTTGCAAACAATAGTGAATCATATATAATTGAAATATTTTTTTTTGCTTTTTTTGACAATAAAGAATTTCTTGAACTAAGCGCTAAACCATTTTCAGATCTAATTGTTGGACAAATAATCATTTTAATGTCTTCAAAATAACAATCAATTATTTTTTGTATTACCATTGTTTGTTGAAAATCTTTTTCACCAAAAAATACAAAGTTTGGGTTGAAAATTTCAAAAAGCTTTTTTACAATTGTTGCTACTCCGTCAAAGTGGCCTGGCCTTTTAATGCCCTCGAGTATTTTATCGATGCCATCAAAGCTGAACTTATCCCTAATAATTTTTTTCCCATAAATATCATCAATGCCTGGAATGAAGATGTTTATATTTTGATCGATGGACTTAATTATATTAATATCTTCTTTAGAGTTTACAGGGTATTTTTTATAGTCATTTATGTCATTAAATTGAGTTGGATTCACAAAAATCGATACCCAAACTTCATCAGAATACTTCAATGCGCTTTTAATTAAAGAAATATGACCTTTGTGTAAAGAACCCATTGTTGGGACCAGACTCAATATCTTTTTTCTTGACAGTTTGCTTAATATTATGTCTAAATCGTTTAATTTTTTTATTACTGTCATCCTAAACTAGTGCGACTGCAAACTTAACACTTTGATGTCAATCTTATATAAATTTTGTAATTTTGACAACCTAATATTGTTAGGATTTATGAAAGGAAAAAAAATCTTATTTATTTCATCAGAGGTTATACCGTACATGCCTCAAACAGAGCTTTCTTCAATGAGCTTTAAACTTCCTAAGTTGGTAAATGATAATCAAGGTCAAACAAGAATATTTATTCCAAAATATGGAATAATTAACGAGAGAAGACATCAATTGCACGAAGTGATTAGGCTTTCAGGCATTAACTTAATTATTAATGATATGGATATGCCTTTGATAATTAAAGTAGCCTCCATTCCTAAAGAAAGAATGCAGGTATATTTCATCGATAGTGAAGATTATTTTAAGGGACGTAATATTTTTTTCGATGATAATGGCAGTCTTTATAAAGATAACGATGAAAGAGCCATCTTCTACGCTAAGGGTGTTATTGAAACTATTAAGAAATTAAATTGGGCACCAAACATTGTCCATGTTCATGGATGGATTTCTTCATTAATTCCACTCTACATTAAACATTATTATAAGGATGATCCTATTTTCAATGATACCAAGACAATAGTTTCAGTATATGATGATAGGCTTTCAGGAAAGTTTGATAAAAACTTCTTAAAAAAAATTCAATTTGATGAGATTGTTGATGAAAATTTAAGTTTGTTAAAAACTCCAACTTATGATGAGTTATATAAATTATCCTTAACTCAGGCTGACGGTGTGATATTTACATCCAGCTCTGCTAAAGAAAAATTTAAAGAGTTTATTAAAAATGATATACCAACTTTAGAGTGCACCAGCAATGAGGATTATGAGGATAAATATTTAGAATTTTATAATTCTTTTTTAGATGAGTAAAAAAATCATATTATTTTGTTTTTTTCTTTTTTTGTTTTCATGTACAAAAGAATTTAACACAATAGGTACAGAAATTTTAAAAGATGACTCTTTTGAAACCAAGGTTCAAGATATTGAGGTATATGCATCACAAAAAATTATTGGTCCTTTCAATACTACAAATCTTCCTATATATCAAATTGGTGAAATTAGAGACAATATTTTTGGAAGTGTTACATCTTCATTTATCACTCAACTTCAACTCTCACGATACAATCCTTCATTCGGGATTGCATCCCAAGAGAAAGAAAATGCAGGAGACCCACTAAACATTACGGTAATTGAGGAAAATGAAAAGGTAACTGATGTTTACTTTGACATTCCCTTTTTTACAAATAGAAATGATAAGGACGGGGATGGTGTAATAGACTCTTATGATGTAGATGATAATGATGTTAATAGTGATAGTGATGGTGATGGTGTAAGTGATGCACAAGAAAGGGCTAATGGAACAGATCCATTAAACCCTGACACTGATGGTGATGGAATACCTGATGGGCAAGATGATGATACGGTAAATCCTAATCCTGGTGCTACAGTCTATGATGTAGATTCACTTCTTGGAAATTTTAAAGATTCATTCAAAATAAAAATTCAAGAGATGGATTATTATTTAAGGGAATATGATCCGACTGATAATTTTGAGTCTCGTCAAAGGTACTATAATGACAATAATATATTGGAAAATTTTACTGGACAAACTCTCTTTGATGGAGAGGTCCAAATAGATAAAAATGAATTAGTAATATATAAAGAAGATGATCCAGAAACCGATGATATTGATGAGTCAGAAGAGGTTAAAGAAAGGTTGTCCCCGAGAATTCGAATTCCACTAAATTCTGAATTTTTTCAATCAAAACTTATTGACAAGGAAGGTTCAATAGATTTGGCTAATTATGATAATTTTAATCTATATTTTAAAGGAATATATATTAATGCTTATGATTTCATAGATCCATTAATGATGATTTTAGATTTTGATTCTGCCGAGATTGTCATCAATTATGAATATGATAAGTACAACAAGAACAATACAGAGGATGATATTACTGATGACACTATAGATAGAGAATCAAAAGATTTTAAAATCACATTTGTGGGTAATAAAATCAATCTAATTAAAAAAGAACCATTTTCCTCTGAAATTATCAGCAACATAAACTCAACAAACAATCTAGCTAAAATCTACTTAAAAGGTGGCGAAGGTTTAATGGCTGAAATAGATCTTTTTAAAGACAGTCAGGGTAACGACTTATTAGACGATATTAAATCTAGACCATGGCTAATAAATGAAGCTAATCTTACATTTTACGTCGATCGTGAGACTATAGATTTAAATGGTGGTTTGATAGAACCTTTCAGAATTTATTTATATGACTTAGATACAAGTTTGCCCTTAGTAGATTATTACATTGATGACACTCAGGGACCAAGAAGATCCGAGACCAAAATTAATCATGGGGGAATGCTTGACATAGACTCCGATAGTCATGGAATTAAATATAAAATCAGAATATCAGAACATATAAAAAACATTGTTAGGAAAGATTCTACTAATAAAAAATTAGGTCTTGTTTTATCATCTAGCATTTCAAATATTTTTTCTACAGAACTTAAATCTTCCCCATTAGAATCTGCTCCACAGACAAATGTCATTAATCCTCTTGGCACTGTGCTGTATGGTCCAGAACCAGATCAACTCAATTATGACAAAAGATTAAAATTAGAACTCTTTTACTCTGAAATTAAAAATTAGATTATTGAGTATTAGTCTTTTTTGTTTCGAAAATGGACATAATAATATCAGTTCAAATATTATTGAGCAAACAAACATAATTTTTAAAAATTTTTGATAAATACCCTCATAGTGTTTATCAATAAATAAAATTCCTGACTTTATCAGATGAGTTTTGGTTTTAACAGTAGTTTCCAGATTTATTCTCGATGATTTTCCGTGGTGATGAGTACATGAAATAGAATTAATTAATATGACTTTCAAGCCAATATTTTTTGCCCTTTTACAAAGGTCCATGTCTTCAAAGTACATCCAATAATCTTCATCCCATCCGTTAAGATTAGTAAAGTTTTTCCTACTAATGTACAGAAATGAACCTGAAACCCAATCAGGTTCAATCCAAGGTTTTTCATTATTTTTTAGCCTATTTTCACAATTTGATAACCTAAATATGAACCTACTAAATCCATTAAATGTTTTTATGCTTAAAAAATGTCCGTAAGGAAATTTTTTGTTTCCACTTGAGTCTTTTTGACTGATTGAAAGAATAGAGTTTGGATAAATATCAATTTTTGATTTGAGCTTAATTAAGCAGTTTTTATCAAGTTCAGTATCAGGATTTAGAAAAATGTAATGATCATATTTGGCAATCTTACTGCCTTGATTACAGGCTCTGGCAAACCCAATATTTTTTTTATTTGTGATCCATTTACACTTTCTATATTTTCTTTTAAAACTTAATATTTGACTATCATTTGAGTTATTATCAATAATTATAATTTCTATCAAATTGGACTTTTGGGACCAAATACTTTTTATACATTTTTCAAGTACTGTCCAAGATTTGTAATTAATTATAATAATAGATAGCCCAGGCATTAAAGCTTTTTTCTTAACCTGGCAACAGGAGAACCAATCATTTCTCTATATTTAGCTACCGTTCTTCTTGCAATAGGGTAGCCTTTACCGTTTAAAAGTTTAGTTAACTGGTCATCAGTATAGGGTGATTTTTTATTTTCATTAAAAATAATTTCTTCAAGCGATTTTTTAACTTCAATTGTTGAAATTTCTTCTCCCTTAGAATTTTTTATTCCTTCAGAAAAAAAAGATTTTATCAATTTAATTCCATATGGTGTGTCAACATACTTGGAGTTAGCGACTCTTGATATCGTTGATATATCCATATTTATTTTTTCAGCAATATCTTTTAAAATCATGGGTTTAATTTTACTTTCATCACCGCTTAAAAAATACTTTTTTTGAAAATTAAGTATTGCGGTCATTGTATAAATTAGTGTCTGATTTCTTTGTTTAATTGCATCAATAAACCATTTTGCGGAATCTAATTTTTGTTTAATAAAAATTACTGCATCTTTTTGATTTTTATTTTTTGTTTTACTTTCATTATATCCCGCAAGCATATTTTTGTATTCACTTGATACAAATAATTCTGGTGCGTTTCTTGAATTTAATTCCAATTTCAATTCTCCATCAATAATTTTGATTGTAAAATCAGGGACAATAGAAGAATTCAGTTTGTTATTCTCGTTATGAGAGCCACCTGGTCTAGGGTTTAACTTTTCAATTTCTTTTATAGATCTTTTTAAAAGGTCTTCGTCGATATTCAATTTTGTTTTAATTTTTTCAAAATGTTTTTTTGAAAACTGTTCAAAATGATTTTTAATAATTTTTAATGCTAAATCAACAACTTGATTTTTAGGCTTTCTGATTAACTGAAGTTCCAAACATTGTTGTAAATTTTTTGCGCCTACGCCAGCAGGATCTAATAAATAAATTTTATCAAGTATTTTTTGTATTTGATTTTCTGAGTAGTTGATCCCGAGTGTAAAAATTAAATCATCTGAGATATCAATAATCTCTCTTCTCAAATATCCAAACGGGTCCAAACTCCCAATTATAAATTCAGCTACAATTAAATCTTCACCTTTTAATGAAAAAGAATGTAATTGAGTTTTAAGATATTGGTTGAAGGATTCTCCAGATGTAAAAGGTATATCTTTTTCATTGTCTTCACTGTAATTATTCGCCTTAAGCTTATAATCAGGAATATCATCATCAGATAAATAGTCGTTTACATCAATTTCATCATAATCAGAGTCATCTGAGGTGGTTGACTCATTTTCAAAATCAGAATTTTCCTCTGTTTCGTTTTGAGATGTGTCTAATGCTGGATTTTCTTCAATTTCTCTAGATAGTCGTTGTTCAAACTCTTGAGTAGACAACTGAATTAACTTCATCAATTGAATTTGTTGAGGAGATAATTTCTGAGAAAGTTTTAATTGTAATTTTTGATTAAGCATTTCAATCAAAATTACAAAATATGGATTAAAATTTAGAAATCAGCGTTCTTTGGTGTTCTTGGGAATGGAATAACATCTCTAATGTTATTCAATCCAGTAATAAAAAGAATTAATCTCTCTAAACCCAGACCAAAACCACTGTGTTTAACAGTACCATACTTTCGTAGGTCTAAATACCACCACAACTCTTTATCATCAATATCTAATTCTTCAATTCTCTTTTCAAGTACATCTAATCTTTCTTCTCTTTGTGATCCACCTACAATCTCACCAATTCCAGGGAACAAAATATCCATTGCCCTAACAGTGTTACCATCTTCATTGAGTCTCATATAAAATGCTTTGATTTTTGCAGGATAGTCATAAACTACCACAGGGCACTTGAAGTGTTTTTCAACTAAAAATCTCTCGTGTTCACTTTGTAAATCACAACCCCAATTCTCAATTTTATAAGTAAACTTATTCTTTTTATTAGGCTTACAATTTTTGAGAATTTCAAATGCCTCACTATAGCTTAACTTTATGAAATCATTATTGATTACAAACTCAATTTTTTCTTTCAGCGATAATTCACTTCTTTTATCTTTAGGTAGACTCATTTCTTCTTTCATTAATCTTTCATTGAGAAATTCAATATCATTTTTACACTTATCATAAGTGTATTTTATGATATATTTAATAAATTTTTCAGCAAGATTTATATTCTCTTTAAGATCACAAAAAGCTATCTCAGGTTCAATCATCCAGAATTCAGCAAGGTGTCTTGACGTATTTGAATTTTCAGCTCTAAAAGTAGGCCCAAAAGTATAAACTTTACCTAAACCCAAAGCTAATGCCTCGGCTTCCAGTTGACCAGAAACAGTAAGGTGAGTTTCCTTGCCAAAAAAATCTTTTGAAAAATCAATTGAACCATCATTATTAAGTGGAATTTTAGTCTTATCAAGGGAACTTACACTAAACATCTCACCAGCACCTTCTGCATCAGATCCAGTTATGATCGGAGTATGTATATAAAAAAACCCATTCTCATTAAAAAATTTATGTATAGCATAAGAAATTTCAGATCTAATCCTCATAACAGAACTGATTGTTTTTGTCCGAACTCTTAAATGTGCATTCTCTCTGAGAAATTCAAAAGAGTGTTTTTTAGGTTGAATTGGATAGTTATCTGGATTTGATGCCCCCAATAGATTTAGTTTGTCAACCAAGATTTCAAAATTTTGCCCTTTTCCCAAGCTTTCAACTAGCTTCCCAAAGATTTCTACTGACGACCCTGTATTAATTCGATTTATATCTACTTCACTACTTTGTAAATCAACAACACATTGGATATCATTGACCGTTGAACCATCATTTAATGAAATAAATCTATTTGATCTAAATGTTTTTACCCAACCAAATACATATACAGGTTTATTAATAAGTTTACCGTCCTCTAAATCTTTTATTGAAACAGCTTTTGACATTTTATACTTTTAAAATTTCTGCTTCTTTTGATGAAAAAATAGAATCAATTTTTTTTACATATTTATCCGTAATCTCTTGAATATCTAACTCGTAGTTTGCTCGAATATCTTCTGAAAATTCTGATTTACGAATCTCATTATTGGCATCTTTTCTTGAATTTCTGACACTTACCTTTGCATTTTCAACTTCACTTTTTGCTAGTTTGACTAACTCAATTCTCCTTTCTTCTGTTAATGGTGGGATATTTATTAAGATTGATTCGCCATTATTCATTGGGTTAAATCCTAAATTACTATCAATTATAGCTTTTTCAATATCCTGAAGTTTATCTTTTTCCCACGGTTGAATTGAAATTGTTTGAGAGTCTGGGGTATTTATATTTGAGATTTGATTTAGAGGTGTGAGAATGCTATAATATTCCACTTTTATGCTTGAAAGCATATTAGGGTTGGCCTTACCAGCTCGTATATTAAGCAGCTCCTTTTCCAAATATTTTATAGACTCATCCATCAATTCTTTTGTGGTTTCTACTATAAAATCTAATTCTTCCATATCAGTTTACTTTTGTACCTATAATCTTACCTTGCATTATTTTCTTTAAGTTACCAGTTTTGTTCATATCAAAAACAATTATTGGTAATTTATTTTCCTTACTGAGAGTAAATGCAGTAGAATCCATTATTTTAAGGTTTTTTGATATTGCGTCATCATATTTAAGTTCATGAAATTTTTTTGCTTTATTATTTTTTTCAGGGTCAGAATCATAAATCCCATCAACACGAGTTCCTTTTAAAATTACATCAGCCTCAATTTCAATAGCCCTAAGAACAGCAGCAGAATCGGTAGTGAAGAATGGATTTCCGGTACCTGCACCAAAAATTACTATTCTTTTTTTCTCCAAGTGACGAACAGCCTTCCTTTTAATATATGGTTCGGCAATAGATTCCATATTTATTGCGGTTTGAAGTCTAGTTTGTAATCCAATTTTCTCCAGACTACTTTGTAGGGCAAGACCATTAATTACGGTAGCTAACATACCCATATAATCACCTTGAACACGATCAATTCCATTATTTGCCCCCGAAAGGCCTCTAAAAATATTACCGCCTCCAATTACAATTGAAACCTCAACTCCTAAATCTACTATTGATTTAATCTCCTCACTGTATTTGTTAATAGTTTTTGGATCAATCCCGTGACTTCTCCCACCAAGAAGAGATTCTCCACTAAGTTTTAGTAAGATTCTATTGTAAATCATGAATATCTATGTAAATATAGGGATAGATAATAAATAAAATAATTTAGAATCTTAAGAGTGAGTTTATACTAATGATATCCGTTTAAAATCAGAAATCGAGCAATTTTGATTTATGGAATGTAAGTAATTTATCACGCTAATTTTGTTATCTTTTATGTAAGCCTGATTAATTAAGGTATTCTCCTTGAAAAACTTCTTAAGTTTACCTTTTGCAATATTTTCAAGCATATTCTCAGGTTTACCTTCTGACCTTAGTTGTTCCTTAGCTATCTCAATTTCTTTTTCAATTACTTCTTTTGACACTCCTTTTTCATCAAGTGCAATTGGATTCATAGCTGCGGCCTGCATTGCAATATTTTTAGCAACCTCACCACATCCCTCAAAACTCTCTGACAAACCTACTAGTGTAGCTATTTTATTACCAGCATGAATATATGACCCAACAAAATTTGATTTGATTTTCACAAAACTACCAATTTCAATTTTTTCACCTATTACACCTGTTTGCTCTGTTAATTTTTCTTTAACAGACATTTTGTCGTTAAAACTTGAATTAAAAAGTTGATCAATAGTATCACAACTTAAAGCAATTTCTGAAATTTCTTTTGCAAGATTTACAAAGGTTTCGTTTTTACCTACAAAATCAGTTTCACAATTTAAAGATATAATAACGCCATTATCATTATTATTATTTACGGTTGCTATAACTGCACCCTCACTGGATTCTCTATCAGCTCTTTTCGCCGCGACCTTTTGACCTTTTTTTCGAAGATTTTCAATTGCAAGATCAAAATCACCATTGGATTCTACTAACGCGTTTTTACAATCCATTATTCCAGCTCCTGTTGCTTTTCTTAGCTTATTAACTTCACTCGCAGTTATGTTGTTCATAGTTTACTTGTTTTCTGAAGAGTCTTCTTTTTCAGATTTGGCTTCTTCCTCAGCTTTTTCTTTATTTCTTTGATCAAGACCGTCTTTTATTGAACCAGTAATTTTATTTAAAATGACCTCAATTGATTTGGAAGCATCATCATTTGCAGGAATACCAAAATCAACAAGTCTAGGGTCTGTATTTGTATCAACCATTGCAAAAACAGGTATATTTAGCTTTATTGCCTCTTTTACTGCAATTTGTTCTCTTCTTATATCAACTATAAATATTGCTCCAGGAAGTCTAGTCATTGAACTGATTGAGCCAAGATTTTTTTCAAGTTTAGCCCTTGTTCTGTCAACTCTCAATTTTTCTTTTTTTGATAAAGATTCAAAAGTACCGTCTTGTTTTGACCTGTCAATGGCAGACATTTTTTTAACAGCCTTCCTTATGGTTATAAAATTTGTTAACATACCTCCCGGCCAACGCTCAGTAATGTAGGGCATATTGACTTCTTCTGCACATTTGGCAACAATATCCTTAGCTTGTTTTTTAGTTGCAACAAATAAAATTTTTCTTCCTGATAGTGCAATTTTTTCTAGTGCAGAACAGGATTCTTCTAGTTTTTGAAGTGTCTTGTAAAGATTTATAATGTGAATTCCGTTTTTTTCAGAATATATGTATGGGGACATATTTGGATTCCATTTTCTTGTGAGATGTCCAAAATGTACCCCTGCTTTTACTAATTCTTTTATTTCCATATTGTCATAATATATTTAGTTTACTTTCTTTAATTAGCAACAGTTTTCAAACTGTTTAGATGCTAAACTAAATTTCGATAATCGAAATTTGACTGCATAAAAATTCAAATTTTCTTTGTAGTAAAATAACATTTTATCTTTTGGAAAATTGGAATTTTTTTCTTGCTTTTTTCTGCCCAAACTTTTTTCTTTCAACCATTCTTGGATCACGGGTCAGTAATCCCTCACCTTTCAAAATAGTTTTATTATCGTCTGATATTTTTGATAACGCTCTACATATACCAAGTCTTATTGCTTCGACTTGGCCAGTAATACCACCACCATAAACATTGACAGAAATGTTGTATTTCCCTAAATTATCAGTCAATTTGAAGGGTTGTAAAATTTTATATTGTAGAGATGTTGTTGGGAAATACTCTTTAAAGTCTTTACTGTTGACTGTAAAAATATCTTTTCCGCTTGATAAATAAACTCTAGCTACTGATGTCTTTCTTCTCCCTATTGTATGAATTGTTTCCAATATTTAATATTCTTTTAGGTTGATCAATTTTGGGTTTTGAGCTGTATGCTTATGTATTTCTCCTGCGTAAACTTTTAGATTAGAAAATATAGAAGATCCAAGCTTAGTCTTTGGCAACATACCCTTTACAGCTTTTTCAACGAGATTTGATGGATTTTTATCAAAAACTTGTTTCACTGTTTTTTTCTTTTGACCACCAGGATATCCAGAGTGTGAAATGTACTCTTTATTTTCAAATTTTTTACCAGTTAATTTAATTTTTTCAGCATTAATTACAACAACATAGTCGCCACAATCAACATGTGGAGTGAAGGAAGGTTTATGTTTTCCTCTAAGTATTTTGGCTACTTTCGAAGAGAATCTCCCTAAAGTTTCATTTGTTGCATCAACCAAAAGCCACTCTTTACTTGCACCTTCTTTTTTTAATGACTTAGTTTTAAAAATTTTTGAACTCAAAACATTTAATTTGGGCGACAAAACTACAATTTTTAATCAAAACAGCAAATGATTTAAAAAAATATAAATTCATATTTTCAATGGGCGACTAACCAATTATCACCATATCCAATATCCACCTTCAATGGCACGTCAATTTGGATAGCGTTTTCCATATTGTATGAAACAATTTCTTTAACAATATTTAACTCTGGCAAATGCACATCAAAAACTAGCTCATCATGAACTTGAAGAATTAATTTTGATTTCAAGGATTTTTTTTCTATTTCACTGTCAATTTTAATCATAGCTAATTTAATTATATCAGCAGCACTTCCCTGGACGGGTGTATTGATCGCATTTCTTTCAGCAGATGATCTTAATATTGCATTCCTAGAGTTAATCTCTGGCAGGTATCTTTTTCTTTTTAAAATTGTTTCCACATATCCGTTTTCTCTTGCATAGGATATTTGATTACTCATGTATTCTTTAAGCTTAGGGTAAGATTTAAAATAATTATCAATTATTTCTTTTGATTCAACCCTGGTTAAATTTGTTTGATTGCTCAATCCAAAGGCTGAGACACCGTATATTATTCCAAAATTAACAATTTTGGCATTTCTTCTTTGTTCTTCATTAACTTCATTAATATTAATATTAAAAACACGAGCAGCCGTACTTGTGTGAATATCTTCATTATTAATGAATGCATTTTTCATGTTGGCATCTCCACTTAAAAAAGCAATAATTCTCAGTTCAATCTGAGAATAGTCTGCGCACAAAAGAGTATAACTCTCATCGCTTGGGACAAAAGATTTTCTTATTAGTTTTCCCCTTTCAGTTCTGATTGGAATATTCTGTAGGTTTGGATTAATGCTACTTAATCTCCCTGTTGTGGTAAGAGTTTGATTAAATTCAGTATGAATTTTATTTGAATTAGGGTCAATTTGTTTTGGTAAACTATAAACATATGTAGTTAATAGCTTTTGCAAAGACCTCCACTCAAGAATTAATTTAGCAATCTCATGTTTTTTGGCAAGTTTTGAAAGGGTATCTTCTGATGTCGAATATTGACCGGTTTTAGTTTTTTTTGGATTTGACTCAAGAGAAAGTCTTTCAAATAAAATTTCACCAAGTTGTTTTGGGGATGCAATATTGAATTCAACTCCACTTACTTTAAAGATTGCAGTTTCAAGTTTTTGAATTTCATTTTCAAAAATCTCTTTTATTTCACTAATTAAATTAGAGTCCAACCTAATTCCTTGATGCTCCATTTTCATTAAAATATTAGATAATGGGTTTTCAATTTCATCAAGAAGTGTAAGAAGATTTTTTTCTTTTAAGTCTTGGTTGATCTTTAGAAAAAGTCGTTCGTAATAGTAAACATTTTCTAAATTTAATTCATCATCATTAATATCAATATTTGAATTTAAACTTAAAATTGCTTTAAAATCATTTCTTGCACCAGGTAATGTTAAATATGACCCAATTTTGATATCAAAAAAATTGTTGATTTTAATATCACAATCAAAAAGGATTTTTGAAATTGCTTTGTGATTAAAAACTATCTTTTTTATATCACTTTCAAAAATTTCTTTAAATGAGTTTAATAGTTCTTTACATTGACCTTTTTCTACTTTGATGAAATATGTTGATGCAGTACTCCAGCACAAGCATAAATAAATGTCATTCTCATAAAACTTAATGTCAAAAGCAAATAATTTTGATTCTCTAATTTTTTGTTTTAGAATTAAAATTCCAGTTTTACCACTGATTCTTTGAGTTATGAAATTGCTTCGATTTTCATCTTCTAGATCAGTTTGTTTAATCTCGGTTTTAATATCACTATTGCTGAATAACTTAAAATAACTTTCCTTGAGTCTTTTAAATTCCAATTCATCAAAAATTGATATGATTTGTTCACTTATGGGTTTAGAAATTTTGAGGTTTTCAAGCTCATATGCAATTGGCACATCGGTTATGATTGTGGCAAGTTTTTTTGATAGAATTGCCAAATTTTGATTTCCCTCAACCTTTTCTTTTAATTTACCTTTCAACTCATGTGTGTTTTCATACAAACCTTCAATTGATCCATAGTCTTTTATGAATTTTTTTGCAGTTTTATCTCCAACACCTGGTATGCCTGGAATATTATCTACAGAATCCCCCATCATACCTAAATAATCTATTACTTTAATAGGTGAATCAATTTCAAATTTTTTATTTACCTCGTCAATACCCATTATTTCAATGCCATTTCCGAATCTAGCAGGTTTGTATAGAAAAATATTTTCTGTAACCAGCTGTGCAAAATCTTTGTCAGGCGTAACCATGTAGACTTCAAATCCATTTTTTTCTGCATTCTTTGCAACAGTTCCAATTATGTCATCTGCTTCATAACCCTCTAAATCTAAAGTTGTAATACCTAGGCCATTTAAAATGTTATATATGTAAGGAACGGAGTCTAAAATGACTTCGGGCGTAGCAGATCTGTTCGATTTGTATTCGCTATAAATCGTAGACCTGTCTTTTGAGCCTCCTTTATCAAAAACTACGGATAAATAATCAGGTTTTTCCCTTCTCTTTATGTCAAAAATTGAATTAAAAAATCCTAAAATAGCGCTTGTTTCAAAACCTTTTGAATTGACTACAGGGTTTTTTATGAAAGCATAATAAGCTCTAAAGATTAGGGCATAAGCATCAATTAAAAAAAGTTTTTTTTTTAACATTTGAACTAATTTACAAAGTATTAAAAGAAATTTTGATTTTTTAAAAATTGATTAAGAAAATAGAATTTTATCTTAATATTTAAAAAATGTTAATTTAGACGTAAAATTTAGGATGGCAAAGTTTGGCGAACTAATAAACTCTGATTTACCAATACTGTTGGACTTTTATACTGACTGGAACGAAACATCTTCCTCAATGCACCCTGTTTTGAGAGATGTTGCAGCTGCTATTGGTGATAAAGGAAAAGTTGTAAAGATTAATGTTGATAAAAACAATGAGTTGGCTCAGGCATTGAGAATAAAGGGCTTGCCAACTCTTATGATTTACAAATCAGGTGAAATGATGTGGAGACAAAGTGGTGAACAAGATGCTGATACATTAATTAACTTAATTAATGAATTCATTTAATTTATTAATTTGTTGAGCTAAAAAACTTTCATTTTCAAAACCATAAATATTTTTTATTAAATCCCTAAAGTTATAAATCTCATCATCTATAAGTCTTTCAATATATTCTTTATTTGTGCTATTTCCTGATGATTTTAAAAGACTTAGCCTATTAAGGATTTCCAAAGAAATATCGTTGTATAATATCCTTCCTTTATCCATATTTAGTTCATACAGGGGTTCAAGAAAGCTAGTTAAATAGTTGTAGTAGTCATAACTTCCATACAAGTCTTTGTAAACAGTGGTTAGTTTTATAAATCTTTCAATTGAGCTTTCAATTTCAACGAACTTGTGCTTACTTTGAATTTGGTTCTCAATAAGACTCCTCAATCTTTCTGTGTAAGTATATATATTTTCAGCATTTTCACTGATTTTAAAATTTTCATTGTTGTATGAATCAGAATAATATTGTACGTATTCAAAATATTTATTTTCAATTTCTTTGTAAAGTGAATAACCTTTATCAAATCTATCTAAAGAATAATATGTTTTAATGTAAGGTTCACTTAGTGTGTAGTAACCAAAAAAATGCAGAGGCATTTTTTCAAAGGATAAATCCAAAATTTCTTCAGCCTTTTCAAATTCTCCAACTTCAATCAAAGACTCTGAAAGCCTTTGTAAGTTACTTCTAAATGATATACTGTTTTTTCTTGTTTCAGGATCATGGTAAATTGTTGAGCTTTGACTATTACCCCAACCCCATTTTTTTACGATATCGTACATTCTGTTGGCTTCAATTCTTCCCATTTTGTAGGGATTATTCTCATCAATTGGTGTTTCAATTGGTACTAATTTGTAGACCAGCCCGTCCAGCTGAAGATAGTTCTTCATCCACATGTATTCCGACTCCTTATAACTACCACCAGTAAAATAAATTGGTCTTTTCCAGTCATTTTTTGAAAGGATATCTAACATTAAAATTTGATTTTTGTATAAACCAGATTTTGGAAGATCAATATCTATGTACTCAACAATCTTGTCATAATCAGCTGATTCAATTATTCCACTATTTATAACATTTTCTTTATTGACATAAAATCTAATTTTATTTGTAGGGTAGTAAACCATATTTTGTGTAAAGAGCGGAATATTTTTCAATTCCTCTTGATCATACCCATACTGCTTCAATAAAAACTTATACTTTGTCCTTTCATTATCACTACTAACCCAGCTTATAAAATCTTTTAAATCCCATCGTGTGGAATCTATAATATCCTCAAATTTTATATAATCTCTAATTCCATAAGCATATTGGTTGTGCTCTAAACTTGACAGAATTGGATCACTTTTGTAGGCCTTTCTTTTCATTTGGTCCATGTACCAGTCAGTTGCCAGTAAACTAGTGTTTATGGTCCTTACATCTGTTCTGTAGTTTTCTATTTCTTGAGCATACCAAAGTGCAAATGTGTCATTGTCTCCAATTGTGTAAATAATCGCTTGCTTATCCTCGTCAATTGAATCCAAGTATGCTTTTGCTAAACTTTGAGCAGTATATCTATTTGATCGGTCATGGTCATCCCAATTATAAGTAGCTAATACTACGGGACAAGACAAACATAAAATTGAAGTTATGGCTAGTGATGTGTAGCCCCCAAATTTTTTTTCAATAAAATTAAAAATTGACAAAAAACTATAGCCAATGAAAATACAAAATGTGTAAAAGGAGCCAACTAAAGCATAGTCGCGTTCTCTTGGCTCATAAATTCTTTCATTGAGGTAAAATTTAAGAGCAAGTCCTGTGAAAAGAAATAAAACAATTAATGGCCAAAAATTTTTGACATCTTTTTTATATAAAAATACTAAGCCAATTAATCCTAAAATTAATGGTATAAAATAATATGTATTTCTAGCTTTATTTTCACTTAAATCAGTTGGTAAATTTGTCTGAGGACCTAATCTATATTTATCAATGAAATCTAACCCACTAAGCCAATTGCCGTTTTCTGAACCTCCTCTCCATTGAATATCATTTTGACGTCCAGCAAAATTCCACAAAAAGTATCTAACGTACATTTTGTTCACCTGAAACAATAAAAAATATTTTAAGTTGGCAATTAAAGAGGGCTTACTAATATCAAGATAAGATCCATAAGTACTTAAAAATTGATGATATTCTTCTGACGTAATATCATTTGTATCAACACTTGATTTAAATTGATTAACTAACTCAATTAGTTGTTCTTGATCCTTAAATTCATTCTTAATTGAGAAATCTAAAAAACCAGTAAAATCAAGGTAATTCACTGCGTTTTCCGAACTCCACATTCTTGGGAAAAAACCTACATGCTCTTTATTATTATTGAGCTTTCCTTTTTTCCAGTCATTAACAACTACATATTTATTCTTTTTGTAATCACGCTCATACTTCGGCTTATCATCTTTATACGGCTCATTTTCGTCTTGACCTGAATAAATATCAGAATACATGGGCCCCCTAAAAAGGTAAGTATCTGGGTATTGTTCTAGATTGTAGTATGCTAAAAGAGATCTGGCATCGGATGGAGCATTTTCATTAATGACTGTGTTTGCATTTGATCTTATTGGGATCATTAACCATGATGAAAAACCAATGAATATAAATGTTACACAAAGTGTAATGGTATTTAGCATATACTTGTTTTCCCTGAAGCTTTTATTTAATAAATAATAGATTGTAAGTATCAATAGGATTGCCGAAAAAATAGTTCCGTAATTGAAAGGAAGCCCTATTTCATTTACGAAAAAAACCTCAACATATCCAAAGATTGAAAGTGTTGTAGGAAGTAACAGTTTAAATATGAAAAGTAAAATTGAAATAGAAATAATATTTGCTAATAAAAATGAACCTAAATTAAAAGTGTATTTTTTAAAGTAGTACAGTAAACCAATTGCGGGTATTGCTAAAAGTCCCATAAAATGGACGCCAAATGACAAACCAATAACAAAACTGATTAAAATTAACCACTTATCCCCCCTTTCAGACTCTATGTTTTCAACCCATTTTAATCCAAGCCAAAAAAGTAATGATAGAATTAATGATGCCATTGCATACACCTCGGCCTCAACAGCGTTATACCAGAAACTGTCTGTAAATGTAAAAGTAAGTGAACCTAAAGTTGAACTTCCAAATATTTTAATTGCTTCAATAATTGAAATGTTTTTTTTAATAGAAACAAAACCTTTTATTAAATGTGAAATAGACCAAAATAAAAACAGAATAGTTAATGCACTTGATGTAACTGACATCATATTTATTGACAATGCAATTTGATCAGATTCAAATGCAAAGGTTGAAAAAATGGCTCCAAGCATTTGAAAAAGTGGAGCTCCAGGGGGATGACCAACTTGTAATTTAGCTGAAGTTGAAATGTATTCAGCACAGTCCCAATAACTTGCAGTTGGTTCTACTGTCAATGAGAAAACTGCAAATGAAAAAATTGATACAATAATTCCTAAAATTGTATTAGCTGAACTATAATTAATTTTTTTCATTTAAAACACGAAAATAAGCATAAGAAATTAATTTGGAATTAAACAAAATTAGTTTGTGCAAGCACGAAGTTTTATTAAATTTGACATCCAATTGGCCTATGGTGTAACTGGCAACACGTCTGGTTTTGGTCC
>CESP01163370.1_pt1 | contig 22504 bp, 19 predicted proteins | sample 531211 | NCBI WGS metagenome assembly CESP01 (sample SAMEA2622074, study PRJEB7988) | marine metagenome | biome: marine biome (ENVO:00000447); feature: surface water layer (ENVO:00002042); material: "saline water (ENVO:00002010), including plankton (ENVO:xxxxxxxx)" | depth 5 m | reverse complement strand
TTAATAAATCTAAGTAAAATGTTTCTTTATCAAATTCATTTTCTGTAACTTGGTAATCAGGAAGCTGTCTAGGTGCAGCAAAATTTTTACTCCATGTCCACCTAAATGAAAGCTGATTCAAGTTTTCATGATACAAACCTAAATTTAAACCACCAAATGCGGCTTCAACACCATAACTAATTGGTGAATCAGGTGGAGGATAATCTCTTAACCTTGATATTCCACCAAAATCATTCTTATGATCATTTGGATCATAATCAATTTTTAATTTTACAGGGATACCAAAAGAGTTTATTTTTAATCTTTTTTTAGATAGTGGGATATTTACAGCTTGATCTTTAAACCTAAGCACGTAACCTGTTTCAATTCCTACAAATGGAGAAGCAGGCCCTCTAAACCATTGGTTAAATCCGGGAACACCTCCAAAACCGAGAAAACCTCCTCTGGTAGCAAACCTCTCATCGACTTGATAAAACGGGTTAGCTTCAAGCGAACCTCTCGTACCATATTTCCCCCAACCGTAACCAATAGTTATATCAAAATTGTTGATTAATTTAGATGCTGCAATATATTCCGATGACCAAACTCCTGTTCCAGCAAAATCCTCAAGACCTAATGCAACTTGAGGTAAAAATCTTGATTCCTCTAAAAGTCGAAATTTAAGATTAAATCCTTTGTCTTTATGAGATTGGATCCCAAGACCCCCCAACCCGTCTCCATCAATATCTGCATAACGAATTGTATTTGTATCGTTATAAAAAAATGATCCCTCCAACCAAGGGAATGGTTGAGCATAGAAAAAATATTTGTTGTAAGGTGCAAAGTTTGAATAGCCAAAACTAAAGCTTCCATCTTCCATCATTCTTGCAGTGGGAGTTTGAATAAGACCAATACCTCCTTGCAACTTGTGACTATAGATTTGATTCGCTTTAGAAAATAAGGAAATTAAAAAAAATATTAATATAAATTTCTTCACTTTGTTATAAGCCTAATCTGCAATAACATTCAAGCTTGCTGCAGCTATTGAAATATCAGAAATAACTCTAGTTGCTATGCTTAAATTACCAAGGAGTTCAGCTCTCGAAAAATTTCTTGGTACAACAATTGTATCTCCCGGCAAAATATCATAATAACCATTTCTAAAAGCTGAGTTGCTTAAAGGTTGTGAGAGACCATTGCTTCTTATGACATATACATTCTTTTTGTCAGCATAATAATTGAATCCACCTGCTAACCCAACATACTTTTTATATGATGCGTTTGGATCATAAACAACAGTTGTTGGTGAAAGCACTTGACCTAAGATATTCACAACGCTAGTTCTTGAAGGAACCATTATCACATCGCCATTTTCAAGAAGAAGGTCTTTTGATGTATTTGAACCAAATGATAAATCGCCTGAAATTCTTCCTGCGGGTTTAGTCTTATCACTTAATTCTATCAATGGTATAAGAGATCCAATATTTCCTGCTCCTGCTGAAGAGCTTGATCTTGAAATAATCGAATCAATTAATATTCTTTTTGCAGACTCTAATGCTGTTTTTTCTTTGTCTTTCAACGACTCCCTTGCAAATACAACTGATTTATCATCTGCTGACGGCTCTAAACCACCAGCCAATACATAAAGATCTTGAAGAGTAGAGTTTATTGGAACAGTGAATTCTCCTGGAGACTTTACATTACCCAAAATCTTCACTTGAATATTCTGCTCCAAAACTAAAGGTATTGAAAATACACCTCCTGATTGAAATAGAATTGAAGTTGATAGTTCCGATATAGGGCTATCAAAACCCTTCATTAGAATCTTGGAATTCTCATAGTCATAATTAGAGTAATCGCGACCTATATAGTCAATGATCCTATCAGGCTTAAAATTACCTGTAACAGGAAATAGAAATTTTTCTTTTCCTAAGTTTACAATCAATGAATTTCTCTCGAGGTAACTTATTATTTCAGCACTCCAATTAAAATCAGATACATTTCTCTTTCTTAATTCTTTAAACCCATTCTTTGCAACATCGAGCTCATAGTCGATTTCACTGAGCTGTTTTTGAAAGAAAGATGTAAATTCAGTCTGAGTATCAACTTTGTTTTTTAGTTCTTGCAACAGAAGTTCTTTCCTTTCTATTTCTTGGTCATACTCGGTAGATGGTGGTTCAAATGGGTTGGTGTCGTAACGTTCTTTCTGATTTTCCGCAAGCTGTAGGTCTATATCATTAATAAATGAATCAGGGGCACTCTCAAAGTAAGCATCGAGGATCTCATTTTTTTGGTTTTCTAAATCATTAATCCGTTGAAGTGATTCAAACTCAATCTCGTTAAATTTTGTTAAAAATTGAAGATCTTCTATATCTTGTCTAGATAAAAAGGTAATTTTCACATTGTTTTTTAATTCGATGTTCCTAAATGTCTCAGCATCTGACAAAGAGAAAGAAATTATTTCTTTTGTAAATCCTTCATTATCATTTTGTTCCAGCATTGAAAAGTATGGAAAGATATTTGGTGAAAAATTTAGCTGGTCAATTAATGAACTAAGACTTGTAAATTCCTCTTTTGAAAATGAACCATTAGATACACTTGATCCATAAACCTCAATATCTCTCTGATCAAGTTCAATATTTGATGAGATGTTAAGTTCACGTAGATTTGGAGGAACAATATCATTTAGATTAACTTTTGATGATTTTATAACCCCGCCTTCTAAGTAAGTTGCTGTGATATTATTTGCGTTTGCTAAGGATGAAAGGCCTTGAGCAAAATTTATTAAGTCTCCAAAGGTTTCACCCTCTAAAAATTCATATATCTTTGGACGCATAGCTGCGCCTTTTACCTTCACAAAATTATTAGTCTCTTTCATTAGAATTACATCACCGTTTTCTAATGAAACATTAGATTCCATATTTCCATAAACTAAGTACTCATAAGCATCAAAGACTTTCGTTTGGTTATTACTTTTCTTTACAGTAATTGTTCTTAAAGACGTATTATCACTTAGCCCATCAGCGTATCTCAAGGCCTCTATAACAGAAAGATAAGGATTAATAATGTAGATTCCTGGGCTTTTAACTGATCCAAGTATTGAAATCTTCCTGAACCCAGCCTGTTTTACATTTATATCTACAGATGTCCCAGTAAGTGCTTTTGAAACAATCTCTTCAATTTTTTCTTGAGCATCCAAAAGCGAAAGACCATTAATGTTTACTTCACCGACCTCTGGAATGTTGATTGAACCATTGAGCGAAACAGGAAGAGTAATAGATCTGGACCTGTTTCCATACATCACCACAGAAATCTTATCTCCAAAAGAAATAACATAATCTGCCATCAGCGGTATATCCATCAAAGGAGCGTTGGTTGAATAAAGTATATTATCGTAGAAATCAAAACCAAATTTTTGTTCTTCTGGGTTTGTATAAATATCTTTGTCAGGATTTTCTTTCTGAATTATGCTGCTAGCTTGTTCTGGACCTGCTGAACTTCCTTGATCACCCAAAAACATACCTTGTGTATTTGACGGTAGATTATTTAAAAAATCCAAAGCCGATGAAGTGCCTGATGCTTGTGAAAATAACACAAATGGCTGAATTAACAATATGAGTAACAAAGAAATTTTTTTATCCATATGAGTGGGATATTATCGTATATTGAATTAATATAGTCCAATATTAAATTATGAAAGTTGTTATTACAGGAAGCAGTGGATTCATAGGTTTTCATGCCTCTAAAAAATTTCTTGATGAGGGTTTTGAAGTTATTGGTATTGACAATGAAAATAATTATTATGATCAAGAACTTAAGAGAAAAAGACGAGATATTCTAGAAAATTACAATAAGAACTTTAGATTTGAAAGATTAGATTTATCAGAAAGCCTAATTATTGAAAAATTAGAGAAAATTTCGCCAGATTATATTGTGAACCTAGCTGCTCAAGCAGGAGTCAGGCATTCTTTACAGTTTCCGCATGACTATACTAGAAGCAACATTGATTCATTTTTAAACCTGCTGGAATATGCAAAGACATCAAAATCTCTTAAACATATTGTTTATGCCTCAACAAGTTCAGTTTATGGGGCTAATAATGATTTACCTTTTTCAGAATCACATGGTGTTGATCATCCTCTGCAATATTATGCTGTCACTAAAAGAACAAATGAGCTCATGGCACACTCATACTCAAATTTATATGGAGTTAGGACGACTGGCCTGAGGTTCTTCACTGTTTATGGTCCATGGGGAAGGCCAGATATGGCATTATTCCTTTTTACAAAAGCTATCCTAGAGAATAAGCCAATTAAAGTTTTTAATAATGGAAATCATAGAAGAGACTTTACCTATGTCAATGACATAGTTCAGGGCATATTTCTTTCAGCAAATGATTGCAATTTTAAAAGCCAAGAAAATTTTGACTTCAAGAATCCTGCTTTGTCTGAGGTCCCGTATAGAATCTTAAATATAGGAAGAGGTAAGCCTGAAAATTTGGAAGATTTTATTACTGAAATTGAAAATAATTTACAAAAATCTGCAAAGAAAGATTATCTGCCTATGCAGCCAGGTGATGTGCCAACATCACATGCAGACATAAGTGAGATTATGAAGATTGGGTACAGTCCAAAAACATCTATTAAAGATGGAGTCAAGAATTTTATAGCTTGGTATTTAGATTACTACAATATCGAAATATGATCTCAATTGTAATCCCAGCAAGAAACGATGATGTAAGGGTGTTCTCTAGAACACTAGCGTCAATTGAGAATCAGATACAAAAACCAAATGAAGTTATTCTGATAGATTCCTCTTCAAATGATGATATCAAAAAAATTTTTGAAGATTCTGATCTGGGGAGTGTGTCAAAAGTTTATAAAAAAATCCCGCCTGCATTTGCAGGAAAAAGTACAAATTTAGGGATAAAACTGGCTTCAAGTGATCTTATTGGACTATTAGATACTAAGACCATACCCGATAAAGGCTGGATATCAGATTATCTAAAATATCTTCAAAATAAGGATTTAGATATTGTATTTGGATCAACTAAATTCTTTGCTGAAACAAATTTTCAACATCTTATAAAAGATTGCTCATATGGTGAAGTTCGACATGAGACTGTTCCAGGAACTGTTTTCAGAAAACAAATATTTAAAAAAGATTACCTTTTCAATGAAAATAGCAGATCAGGATATGACATTGAATGGAGGTTGAAGATTAAAAAAAACTATAAGTATTACAATCCTGAAAAAAAATATATTTCGTACTCTACATTCGAAAATAATATTACAAAGCTTACAGAAAAGTACTTTAGTTATTCTTTTTCATCTGCCTTGATAGACATACAAAGCAATCAGAAAGAAATATATTTTTCTATTTTTATATTATTATCGCTTTTGATTGTGCCAAGATGGAATTATTTGATAGGTGGTTGGGATGAAAACCCATTATATATTCCAGATATTACAAAATTATATTTGTTAGCCATTTTTGTCTTGTTCCTGTTCCTTGGTGTGCAAAGAAGATTAATTAATCAGCAAACAGACTCTTTAAGCTTCAAACTTATTCAATTCACATCATTCTTTGCAATATTTTACTTATCTTATAATTGGAACGCTCTCTTTGCGGGCTGGATTGAAGAGGCAATACTCTACATACCACATATCACAAAAATCTCTATTGCTGTGGTCTTGTTAGCTTCTTTTACTCAAAGAGGGATTTTTTCCCCTATTTCTAAGGGTGTTCCTATGAAAAGGATATTTCCATTAAGATTCATACAGCTAGGTATCCTTGGGATTTATATAGATTTAGTAAAAGGCCCAGGATATGTTCTCGGTGGATTTTTGCAAATTCTAAGAACAATAAAAAATTTTTGGAGAAATTAAATTATTTTTTCAAAGCAGCACTTATAAACTCAGAATACTGATTATTTTCTTTATCGAGAATCCTAAGCATAGTTTGTTTCCTTACTAATCCGCTTTCAATTGCTGCAACTTCAGGTGATCCTAAGGGCATTTTATTTTTTATTTGAAATTTATGGACATACTCACTTGCCTCAAAAAGTGAGGAAAATGTTCCAGTGTCAAACCAATCAGTATTCCTGTTAAGCATAACTGCATGAAGCTGATTCTCTTTTATATATATATTATTTAGATCTGTAATTTCTAACTCTCCCCTCTTTGATGGTTTTAAGCTTTTAACTAAATTTAGTACATTCTTGTCATATTGGTAAAGCCCAGTTACAGCAAAGTTAGATGGTGGCTGTAGTGGTTTTTCTATAATTTCACTTACCATTTTTTTATCATTAAATTTTACAACGCCATACCTTTCAGGAGCTTTTACCTCCTTACAAAAAACTCTTGCACCATCAATCTCGCCAGATTCAAGTAAATTTTTTTCAAAATTAAAAAATATGTTATCTCCAAGAATTAAAGTAACTGATGAGTTTTTTATAAAGTTGCTTGTTACATTAAAGACATCTGCAATACCTACCGGCTTAAGCTGTTTACAATAAACTAAATTTATTCCAAATTTACTTCCATCGCCCAATAGTTTTTTAAATGCTGGTAAGTCTTTTGGTGTAGAAACAATACAAATCTCTTTTATTCCGGATTCAAGTAGGATTGTCAACGGGTAGAATATCATTGGTTTATCGTAAATTGGTAAAAGCTGCTTAGAGGACGTTTTTGTAATTGGTCTCAGCCTAGTGCCCATGCCTCCTGCAAGAATAATGCCTCTCATTTTATATAATCTATAACCTCGTTAATGCAATTCTTAAGTGTTTTCTGCTCTAAATCAACCAATGATTTTATTTTTGAACAATCAAAGGTTGCAGTTTCTGGTCGCATCACACCATCAGAGCTGGTATTTGTAAAAGATTCTTGAATTGAAAATTCATTGATTATTGATTTTTCCTTCATTGCCTCACAAATGATTTGTATGAATCTAAATCTAGAGGTAGATTCAGATCCAGCATAGTGGTAGATGCCTTTTATATCTTTTCCATTTTTTATTTGATTTGTAATTTGATTGATAGCTCTTGCTAAATCAAAGGCTGAGGTTGGATTCGCATGCCTATCAGAGACACCAAATATAGCATCTTTGTTCAATGCAGCATTAAATATTTTCATCAGGAAATTTTCTCCATAATGGCTATACAACCATGAGGTTCTTAAGATTGCGTATTTCTTACAATGCGCCAAAACTTTTTTCTCCCCTAATTCTTTTGTTTTGCCATACACATTCAATGGGTTTGTATCATCTGACTCGACATATGGCTGCTTTTTTTTTCCATCGAATACGAGCTCGGTTGAGATATGTATTAAGTGAATATCCTTAAATGCACAAAATTTTGCAATTCTTTCAACTGATTCCACATTTATCTTATGAGCAGAATTTTCATCACTTTCAGCAGCAACTACATTCGTATATGCAGAACAATTTATAACTAGATCAGGGTCTGACCCCTCAAGAAAATTTGTTACTTCACTAGGTTTAAGAAAATTGACATCTGAAGAAGATACAAACTGTGCATTCAAATCAGTTTGATTTCTTAAGGATTTAGCTAATTGCCCATTTTTGCCAAAGACTATAATATTCATTTCCACCAAGATAAATTATTTTGGTACCAGTCTACTGTCTGTTTCAGTTGTTCTAAAAAACTTTCTCTTTTTTTATGGTTAAGAAACTTTCTAAGTTTTGAATCATCAATGGCATATCTCAAATCGTGTCCTTTTCTATCGTCAACAAATTGTATGCTTTCATTTAAATCCCATGTTTTTGTTGGCTCAAGTATTGACGTAAGTTTTTGTATTATCTCAATATTGGTAAGTTCATTATTACCTCCAATTAAAAAAGTATCGTTGGTAATTGAACTAGCCTGCAACTCTAACAGTCTGTCTACGTGCTCTCCAACGAAGATCCAGTCTCTTATATTTTTACCTTTCCCATAAATAGGAACTTTCTTATTGTCTAAAATCAAATTAATTGCCTTTGGAATAAGCTTTTCTGGATGCTGTCTTGGTCCAAAATTATTTGAGCAATTAGTAATCAAATAATCAAGTTTATAAGTTCTTGACCAAGCACGTACTAGGTGATCTGACGCTGCTTTTGAGGCTGAATACGGCGAGCTTGGATCATATGGAGTCTCCTCAAAAAATTTGGAAGTTCCATTTAAATCTAAATCCCCAAAGACTTCATCTGTAGAAATATGATGAACCAAAAAAGTCGATTTATTTTTTTGTATTTTTCTGGCTGATTCAAGGATGTTATAAGTTCCTTTGATATTTGTATCTATGAAAATTTCTGAACTTTCTATTGAATTGTCAACATGAGATTCTGCTGCAAAATTTACTATAAGATCTGGCTTATAGTCTTCAAAAACACTTCTAACCGCTTCTCTATCCCTAATATCAGAATTGATGTACTCGTAATTCTCTATCGAGTTAAGCAACTCTTTAGTATTTTCAGATGTCGCATAATTTTGTGAATCAAAATTTATAATTTTTGCTTTTGGAAATTTATTTCTAATACGAAGCACATACTCAGAACCAATAAATCCAAGACCTCCAAAAACTAATATTGATTTAAATTCTCTTTTCATTTTGCATTTTCCAGAAAAGGTGCACTCTCATCCTTTTCTGATAAAAAATATTCATCAAAATTTGGCCAAAACCCTTCAAAAATTTTATCTCTCCAGTTAATTGACCCCTCACTGTCCTTGCTGTAATAATTATCAACCTTATAACTTACTAAAGTGTCGTCTTCAATGGTCATGAAGCCATGAGCATAGTTATTTGGTACCAAAAGACTATCTAGCTTTTGTGAGCATAATTCAAATGAAAAAACATCAAATGTTTCCATATTCATCACAACATCAATAATTTTTCCTTTTAAAACAGTTACCAGTTTTGTTTGAGATGACTTTCCAGTCTGAAAGTGCATACCTCTAACAGTCCCTTTATTAGATGAAAATGAAAGATTATCTTGAATAAATTTTTCAGAAAAGTTTTGCTCTTTATAGTTTTCAACAAAAAAACCCCTGGAATCAACAAAAATATTTTTTGTAATAATTTTTGGCTTCATTTAATTCTTCCCCAATGATTCTTTTACAATTCCTAATAAATTTTCCTTTGTAGAGTCTAGAGAGTATAACTTTCTGGCGCGCTTAACTCCATTACTTCCTAATTCCATTCTAAGAGTTTTGTTTTCCATAAGTAACTTCAGGCTATTGTTCCAATCAGAATCTGAATTGCAGAGGAAACCAGTTTTGCCATTTATAGTGATATCTGAATTAGCACCAACATTATCAGCTATAGTTGGAAGGCCTGATGCCATGTATTGGATTAACTTGAAACCACACTTGCCTTTTTCCCAATCAGAATCAAACAAAGGCATTATTCCAATATCATATTCATCTAAATTTGATGACTCGTTGCTATCATTATAATCAACATAACTTTGTGTAATATCGTCACTAAATTGAAAATTATTTGCGCCTATTACTATTACTTCAAAACTATAATCTTTTGACAAATTCTTAAGTATTCTATCTACCCTAGACAGATATTTAGAGGTTGATGGTGAACCAATCCAAACTATTCTTATCTTCTCAGAAAATATTTTTTTTGCTTGATACAGGTTGGTATCAACCACCGTAGGTAACAGATAAACTTTTGAGTTTGTTGCGTTGATAGCATACTTCTCTAGATACTTATTTCCTACAATTACAGCAGAAGATTTTTTCATAACATTTTTTATTTTGTTCCCTAAAATGAGTTTGATAATAAAATTATCAGATTTGTCGTACCTATGGAAAACGGCATCATCATAAATAGTTAGAAAGTTAATTCCTTTTAGTTTCAAGAGGCTTTCAAAGATGCTTGGAAAATAAGGAATTAGCTCATATTCAATAAGAACAAGTTTTGTATTTTTAGATGATATAAAAATTATCTCGAATGCCCTTCTAAAAAAAGACATTAAAGCTGAAAAGATTGGCGGCTGATTTCCTTCTAAAAGACTCTCAATATAACTTTCATCAAAAAATGGAGAGATTGAAATAGTGAAACTTTCTTTTAGTAGCGGCACGTATTGAAACAATCTATACCTGCTACTAGGGCCTTTTTCAGTATATTTAGGTAAAAGAAGTATTTCTTTATTTTTCACTTACACATCTTTGTAGATTTGTTTATATTTCTCAACTCCATCTTCAAGAGTAAAAAATTTTCTATAAGTATTCTGACACCTTTCATCCAAAGAATCATTTAAAAGGAAGTCTTTTACCTCTTGGGGGTTTGGATTATTAAAGTTGATTATTTTGCAGGCATTATTAAAAGCTGAAATCTCTAAAATGTCCTCATTGAAATTATTACATAACACTGGCACATTTGCAGACAACGATTCACCAATTTTAGTTGGCATGGAAGCTGAAATTGAAAAATTAACTTTCAAATTAAACAATAGACAATCAAATTTTTTAAAAGCGTAGGCAATATCTTTTCGTTCAGCAAAATTAATTTCATATGACTCTGATGATAAATCACAAGCTGCAATCATTTCTTCAATTTCTGATCTTTCATCTCCGCTAAATATAAAAAGTTTTTCCACATCAAAATTTTGTTTCATTATTTTAAAAAACTTCAGAGTTTCCTCAAAATTATATGCTCGCCCTGTAGAGCCTAAATATCCAAAATTTAACTTTTTATTATCTATTCTTTTAAATGTTTTAACTTTTTCCGCACAGGTTCGTATCACAAGGATTGTTTCCGGATTTATATTGTGTTGTTCTTTGATAATATTTTTTGACATTTCTGTGAGAGTGACAATTTTTAAGGCTTTTCTGAAGAGAATCCTTTCAATGAATTTCATAAATTTATATTTATAGCTTTCTTTAGACCAGTTGTCTCTATCAACCTTTTCATCTACCCAAAAACCTCTAATATCAAAAATAATTTTAAAGTTTAGTAGCCAGTTTAAAAAAACAAGAGGTATTCCAAGAACATAACCTCTAAGATGCAAAACATTATAATTAAAAAAAATTCTTTGATAGAACAAAGTGAAGGTAAGAATTAACAGGTCGTAAATTGTAGAGGGTATTTGTGGCTTCTGATGGTATTTATGTACAATCCATTTAATTCCTTTATTTCTCAGAATTTTTTGGATTCTCTCTACATTTTTAGTATTACTTAAATGAATTGGTTTTTCGAATGAAACAACAGAGATTGTAAAATTTCTTGAAAGGCCCTCAAGATATTTTAAAACTTGGGTATAGCCCAAAGGTTCTAACAATCCATCATAAGTTAGATATAAGATCTTATTTCGACTCATGATTATTTAGATACCATTGATTAAATTGTATTAAATACCAAAGTTTATATTCGTTGTTACTCTTGCCTGCAATATGATCATTAAAAGTCTTTTCTATTACTTCTTGATTAAAAAAATTATGCTTCATATTTGTTTCTTTTGATAAGTGATCATGAGCCCAATCTTTTAATTCATCCTTAAGCCAAATTGATACTGGGACTCCAAATCCTTGTTTTGGGCGATCAAATAATGGAGTTGGCACAAATTCTTTAAGAATTTCTCTTAGAATTTTTTTTGTTTCACCTTTTTCGCTAATTTTGTCGTTTTGTTTTATTTTTCTAGACAGCTCAATAACATCTAAATCCAGAAAGGGAACTCTAGTTTCAAGACTGTAATGCATTGATGCTCTATCGACTTTGCAAAGAATGTCATCTGTCATGTATGTTTTAAAATCGCTGATCATCATTTTATCAATGATGTCTAGGTCGTCTTGATTTTGAAAAGTTTGATCAATCGTTTTATTGCCAGGGAGAGTATCTTGAAAAATTTTATCCTCATCTTTCCATTCAGATACCATTGAATTATAGAAATCAAAATCAGATTCAATCCCTTTTATCTTTCTTGCACCTTTCTCAAATTTAGATTTAAAGTTTGGAGCAACTTTATCAAAGACCCAGCTAACATTTGATTTTGATAATCCATAGATTAAATCTTTACCAAATGATGGAATTGAGGATATTAATTTTGCATATTTTTTTCCCAATAAATATCGATTGTAACCGCCAAAAATTTCATCTCCACAATCACCTGTCAATATCACTTTTACTTGCTCTGAAGCCAATCTAGAAATAAGCATCGTTGGTATTTGGGATGAATCAGCAAAAGGCTCATCATAGGCTAAATGAATATTTTGTATTTCATTTAATGCTAATTCTTTTGAACATGTCAGGTTTTCCATTTTTAAACCAAGATGATCAGATATTTTCTTAGCATAGACGGATTCATCAAATTTTGAGAATTCAAAACCAATATTAAAGCATTTAACATCACTTGCGTTTTGGGCTACGAAACTTGTGATTAGACTTGAATCTATGCCTCCTGAAAGAAAAGTGCCAATTGGTACATCAGAGATTTGCTGCATTTTAACTGAATCCTCTAAAGTCTTTGTAAGCTGTGATTTAGCGTCTTCATGAGATAGCCTTTCATTTGCTATTTCAGGCATATTCCACCAATTCGAAATATTACAATTTCGTGATTCCTCAAATTCCTTAATATTAGTTATTTTTTTTAACTTTAAATTTTTTAAATTAAATTTGATTTTTGATCCTGGACTTAATTTAAAAGACGATTCATATATTGTATCTGGACAAGGGACATACCCATACCGAAGAAACTTTCCAACAGACTCTCTTGAAATATTCGAATCGAAGCCCTTCATTAATCTATTTACTCTTAAATCTGATGAGAAGGAGAGGAAATTTTCTGTAGATGAAATATAGAGAGGTTTCTCCCCTGCCCTATCTCTAAAGACACCAATTTCATGAGAATGTTCATTAAGAATTACAAATGAAAACATGCCTCTCAGTTCGTGCATAAATTTTGAATGGTCAAATTTCTTAAAAAGTTTTATTAAGGTTTCGGTATCAGATGTAGTTTGAAAATTGTCATTGCTTAAGAATTTTTTTCTAAGCTCTAGATGATTATAAATTTCTCCATTGAAGACTAAATGAAAACCATCTTCACTAAATGGTTGATTTGCTTTTTCAGAGAGGTCCAGAATTGAAAGCCTTGTGTGACCTAGGACAACATTATAATTCCCCAATCTATATTTAGAGACTCCCCTTGCATCTGGCCCCCTATTCTTCAAAATTTCAAGTGAAGAATTAATTACATCTTCACTTACCTCATCTTTTGAAACAAAACAAAATAATCCACACATTTTATTCTTTTATGATTGCTAAGTACTCGTTAAAAATTTTATCTCCACTAAACTTTTTGATAGCCATTTTTCTTGAGTAGGTTCCCATTTGGTTTATTTTCTCTTTGTTTTGTACAAAATATTTCATTTTTTTTAAGATCTCTTTGGCAGACTGATCTCGGACAAAAAAACCATTTTTACCTTCTTCTAGACACTCTCTACACCCTGGAACATCACTAAGGATCAATGGCATGCCACTTAGTGATGCCTCTATAGCTGATCTTGGTAATCCTTCTCTATACGATGGAAGCACAAATACATTATATTCTGCATATAGATCCATTACTTCAGATTGACTTAAATCACCAAAGAAATTAATTTCCTCAAAGTCATATTCTTTTTTTAGATTTTCTTGGTTTAACGATGCAGGATTATTTTTATCACTAGATCCTGCAACACCAATTAAAATTTGTCCTTGATAAGCTTTTATTATTTCCTTAGATGATTCCAGAAACTCAATTAGGCCTTTATCTTTTAAAAGTCGACCCACAAAAAGAAATTTTATAATTGATAAATTCTTACTGTTGTTAGAGTTAACAAAATTTTTATGGTTCAGGCCATTTCCGTGAATAATTTTTATACGTTTCTTGTTTATTCCGGAATTTTTTAAAAACTCATAATCATCCTTATTCTGAACAATGCAATCTGATTTATTGAAAAAAACTGATGACCTTAATAACAACATATAAACTGCTCTGATTAACTGTGAAGATAAAGTTTGATTAATAAATAAATAGCCAAAACCAGAAAAAATATATATAAATTTTTTCTTACGAAAAAGAAACGAATTTAAAATTCCTAAAAGTATTATTCTTGGAGAGACAAAGAAATTTATATGTTCTTTGGATTTGAAAAGCACTCTAAATGATAAATAGGTGTCTTTTAAAATATTTATTAGGCTAAAAGAAGCATCAGAGAAATTTGTATCAATGAATGAAACCCTATTAGATTTATCTTTATTGCCCTTCATATTACAGACAACAAACATTCTCTTATAATCCGATAAAAATTCTATTAATTCTTTTCTATGAGTTGAATAAAAAGAGTAATTATTTATAAAGAACATCAGATTCTCTTTGATTTATTTTCAGATATTAAGAAAATAAAAAATATAATAAATGGGTAATAGATTGAGAAGCGATATCTTGAGAAAGTTCCAAAATTTGATGCGATAAAACTATACAAAAGTATTGTTGCTAACAGGCCTAAGGCAAAGATGAGAAATATTTTTATGTCGATGTTAAAGTGATCAAGCTTATAAATAAAAAATGCAAAGACCCCATAGAGCGCCATCACTTCTACGAAAACTGCAACACCTAGAAGGCCACCAGCTTCAAATGGAAACGGTCTGAATAAAAAATTAAAGAAAGAAGGTATAAGATCAGAAAGAAAGGCAAAATAACCATCATTTATATTGAATGTGTAATCAATTTCACCACCACCATCTTCTACAAAAAAAGCTAATTTATATAGATCTAAATAAGGTATATAAAAATCATAAAATAAGAAGCTAATTGCTATTAGTAAAATTGAATATAGTGCTATTCTAAAATAGCTTTTTTGCAAATTTAAAAAGTACCCTAAAGCAATTACAAGTAGCCCAGGAACATTTTGAAGTTTAACAAAAAATAAAAATAGCAAAGAAAGCAGCATTAAAATTACCTTTTTTTTATACATAAAGATTAAAGCTAACGTCGCGAAAATAATTATTGGGATTTCCCTTAAAGATACAGAACTATAGAGTAGAAAGCTTGGTATGATCAAGGTGAGTGTAATTAGTTTCTTATCAGCAATTCTATAGAGGTAGCAATAGAAGATTAATAACAAGAATTTATTGATAAATGCTCCAGAAATTAGTGTCATAGTTGAAAAAATAGGCACATACGACCATAGAGAGGCTACAAAATAAACTGTACTGATAGTACTAAAACCGAATTTATCCAAGAATTTGTCTGGTATTTCTGCACCTTGATGCACGAAATTGAGAACTCCCATATATCTAAATTGATCTCCCATATAACCCGGATCAAACAATAAATAGTTAAAGAAAAATGGGCTTATCAGAAAGATCATCCATATTAAAAAATATTCTTTTGGAATTAATTTTATTCTTACAAAAATGATTAGAAATAAAACCAGTAATAAATAGTTTGATAATTCAGATAAAAAATACTCTATAGAGAACCCTGGGAAGAATCCTAGGGCTTGATCAACATTAAATACATTAGTTACATCAACGTTAAACAATATTCCTTCTCAAGTAAGTTATCAGTACTGAACTAGCCCAAGAAATAAATACAAACCCTAAAAAAATAAACGTTGGAGAAGTAACTCTAGGATTTTCATGAATGAAAGGTTCCTCAATTACTTCAAAATATAGCAGTCCATCTCCACTTAACAGACTTTTTTCAAGTAAATTTTGCCTCACTAAGGAGTTCAAGGAGACTCTTGCATCTCTGTCTAATGTTGTATTTGCCTCTTTACTTAAAAAATCCATCTTCGCATTAATAGAAATAAGCTTTCTTTCTTTTATGAATTCATCTGTAACTTTCACAAGTCTTTGAAGAAGTGCTAGATCCCTTTCTGGTGAGGTGGTATCTATGTAAAGAATATATAAATCTTTAGTACTTTTATCTCGCAAAAAGTTTACTTTACCATTGATTAAGTTTTTTAAATCATTGTGGTTATATGATCTCTTTGGTTCTAAGCTAAAAATAAAATTATTTAAGCTTTCCCAAAACGTAGAACTGTAAGCATAAATATTTTTATCTTCGTCATACGAAAATCTATAATAAATGTCATTAAACCCCTCATCCCAAAGTTTTTTTGCAACCTGAGATGAATTCAGCTGCCAGTAAAACATATCAAAGTTTTTTGAGCTTTCCTGAACATTCAATAGATTTGAGAGAGCACTGTCACCTAATGAAACACTTGATTCTTGTACCTCATTTAATTTTGTTTCAACTCTGTAGATTGGATCTAATGATGTTAAGTAAAAAAAAGCCACAATTGCAGACACTAGAACAAGTATTAAGTTAAGTCTTATCTTTTCGAAAAATATTGAAAAAAGACTTTTAATTATCTCAATAATATTTTCGTTTCCTAAAAAAGGTCTACCTTCACTTTTCACAGATGAGATTGTATCAGCAAAACATCAACTTGTTAATTCTAAGTATTCCTTTGACGCCTGATCTAAAGTGAATTTCTTTGATCTTTCTATTAATAATTTTGAGGAAATTGGGTTTTTAATTCTATATTTTATGGCATCTGCCATCTCAATATAGTCCCCTATCGTAACTAATGACCCAAATTGACCATTATTTAGTATTTCAGAAGGACCATGAGGGGTGTCTGTTGAGACAACATTTTTACCAAATGATATTGCTTCAAGCACTGCCATAGAAAAACCTTCAAAGTTCGATGAGTGAACCAATAAGTCACATTTGAGAATAAACTTAGAAATATTTTTTTGAAAACCTAAGAAGGTGACATTGTTTTCCAAACTTAACTCTTGAACTTCTTTTTTTAAATCTTCAAAGTTTGGCCCTTCTCCAATTATTTTTAATTCAACATTTATATCTTGTTTTAAAAGATGTTTTATTGATCTTAACGTGGTTATATAATCTTTATCGTCACTCAAACGACCAATAGAAAGAATATTGATTTTTTTTTCATCTAACTTTTGTGAGCCTTCTTCAATTTTAGGCAGATCAATACCATTGTAGATAGTATGTAATTTGTTAGGCGGTACTGAAGAAATAGCCTTTAGCGATTCTTTAACTCCATTTGAAACACATATTATACCTGATGAAAATTTATACATTAGCCTCATAGAAAATGAAATTTTCCATAAATTGGTTTTCATTATCTTTTTAGCATTTTGATTGCTAAAAGATGTGTGCTCAACAAGAAAAAGTTTTCCTATCTTTCCAGAAGTAAGCCATGCAAAAATACTTATCAAAGTTAAAGGCCACATCGCAGCAAAGGTTGCATCTGGTTTAAGATTTTCAAAAATTTTCTTTAACTTAAAAAATGAGTTTCGGATTCTTTTAACATTTAAATACTCAATAGAAATTTTTTTATTAATCTCAAATGGGCTCTGATTTGATTTTAACAAAGAACAAATTGTAACTTTATGCCCTAGATCAGCCCATCTATTCGCAAGTGAAATATGTACCTTTTCTGCTCCTCCGCCTCCTAAAGTTGGAAGTATAACTAAAATTTTCATTTGGTTGGTGCCCAGGGCCGGACTTGAACCGGCACGAAGTTTCCTTCGAGGGATTTTAAGTCCCTTGTGTCTACCAATTTCACCACCTGGGCAAAATAGAGCAATTAATCAATTACTGCTCGCCCTTTTAATTTTTCCCAGTCCTTTTCTGGTCTTACCTCTAAATTTGTCTTCCATGCACCTTTTACGACATTGAGATCTAAATTATTATTTTCTGCAAAATTAATGAGTGCCTGAATATCTTTTGGAAAGCAGCTTCCACCAAAACCATGTTTACCATCATGACCTGGAACATTGGTATGAGAGCTACCAACCCTTCCATCTCTAATAAAGCCTTCTATTACTTTTTCCCAGTCAGCATCAATGGAATCTGAAATTAGTTTCATTTCATTTAAAAATGATACTTTTGTTGCAAAATAAATATTGCAGACATACTTTATCAATTCAGCAGTCTGGAAATTTGTTTCAATTATTGCAATAGACTCACCAAACCTATCCTTATAAAGCGATGCTACTTCTGAAGTATCTGATTCTTTGCCTCCCAAGATATATCTGGTTTGCGATAAAAAATCAAAGGTTGCAGATCTTTCTGTTAAAAATTCAGGATTAAAAACTATTCTTAGTTTAGGAAATTTCTTTTGTATTTCTTCGCATGTGCCTGGAACTACTGTTGAACGGACCAAAACAATTGGGTTGTTGTCTTTAATTGCATTCTCAATTTCAGAAATACATGCAAAAAGGATATCAAGGTTTATGCTCCCATCTTTGTTTGATGGTGTTGGCACAGAAACAAATATGAATTCACTATTATTTACGACCTCATCAAGAGTATTTACAGACTTCAAAGGATCCTTATCATAAACAAGAACACTTGCATTATAGCCAACCGCAGGAGAGAATCCATGCGCTACAGCACTACCAACAAAGCCCTTACCTACAACACCTATGTTTTTCATGTCTCTCCAAAAATAAAATCATTATATTATCTGATTAAAGCCTAAAAAACTAATGAATTGACCAAATTATTAGTTTCTATAAACAAATATTTACATGCTCTCTAATTATTATCTTTCTAAAAGAATGCTTTTAAAAGTGCTACTATTTCTAAAACTGCCAAAAATGATATTATTTACGTTTTTTAGGGATTAAATTGAGTAAGAGAATTGTAGTTACAGGAGGGTGTGGGTTTATTGGTTCACACCTCGTTGAACTTTTATGTAAAAAACATAACGTGACCGCATTTGATAGGTACAACAGCGAATCTGACCACTACTGGCTTTCAGATTCGCCACTTAAAGAAAATTTTAATGTAGTTCTTGGCGATATTAGGGATTATGATTCAGTCTCAAAGGTTCTAGAGGGGGCTGACGTAGTTATCCACATGGCTGCTTTAATAGGAATTCCTTATTCATATGTGTCTCCACTAGCGTATGTGAAAACAAATATTGAGGGGACTTATAACGTATTAGAGGCCTCGAAACAAAAAGGCATAAACCAAGTTATGATTACAAGTACCAGTGAAACTTACGGATCAGCACAGTATGTTCCAATGGATGAAGATCATCCAAAAGTTGGACAATCACCTTATAGTGCCAGCAAAATAGCAGCAGATCAGCTTGCAATAAGCTACCATAGATCCTTCAAACTACCTGTAACAATCGTAAGGCCGTTTAATACCTTTGGTCCACGACAATCATCAAGAGCTGTAATTCCAAATATAATTTCTCAAATTCTTGCAAATAATGGTCAAGTTAACCTTGGAAATATTACCCCCACAAGAGATTTAACCTTTGTTGAAGACACCTGTGCAGCATTTGAATCAATAATTGGTTGTGAAAAATTGATCGGTGAAGAGGTTAATATTGGAACTGCCACAGAAATTAGCATTGAAAATTTAGTTTATGAAATATCAAAAATTATGGGCATTAAAGCAAATATTAAAGAGGATGTTCAAAGAATTAGAGAAAAAAGCTCAGAAGTAGATAGGCTTTTTTGTAAAAATGATAAATTAACTTCAAGCACTGGATGGAAGGCAAACCATAACTTAAATCAGGGTTTGAGAAAGACTATTGATTGGATAGAAAATGTTGATTCAAATAAATTAAAAAAAATGAGTCATTATAATGTCTAAATTTATACCATTATCGGAACCATGTCTGACAAATGAAGATAGAAATCTTTTATTAAAGTCATTTGATTCAACGTTTATCTCTTCATCAGGAGAATACCTCAATAAATTTGAAGAAAAAATAACAAGCTATACAAAAACAGGTGCATGTGCTTTGACTACAAATGGAACATCTGCAATTCACTTAGGCTTAAAAGCACTTGGTGTAAAGGATGGAGATGAAGTAATCTGTCCGTCATTAACTTTTATTGCATCAATAAACCCTATTTTATATTTGAATGCCAATCCTGTTTTCTTAGATTCTGATAAATACTTTTGTTTAGATATTGATAAGCTTAAATATTTCCTTGAAACAGAAACTTTTACAACAAAATCAGGTACTTTCAATAAAAAAACGCGAAAAAAAATATCTGCATTGATTTTAGTTCATGTATGGGGAAATGCAGCAAAGGCTGTTGAGGTATCAAGAGAATGCAAAAAAAGAGGCATAAAAGTCCTTGAAGATTCAACCGAATCACTTGGCACAAAAATTTTAAAGCAAAATTTATACACTGGAACAATAGGCGATGTGGGTTGTTATTCTTTTAATGGAAATAAAATAATTACTGCAGGAGGCGGAGGTGCAGTGGTTTCAAGTAATAAAAATATAATTAAAAAAATTAAGTTTTGGTCCACCCAGTCAAAAAGTGATCCCTTTAATTATTTGCATAATGAAATAGGTTTTAATTATAGGCTTAGCAATCTACAAGCTGCAGTTGGCCTCTCACAATTAAAACGACTTAAAAAGATAATATCTCAAAAAAAAGCACTTCGAAAAATTACAGAAAAAGCTCTTGAAAAGAAAGGGTTTGAGCTACATGAATTGCCGCCATATTCAGACAATAATTGCTGGCTTTTTGTGATGAAATGCAAATCAAAAGAAAGAAAGAACCTCTTAAAGACCCTTAACAAAAAAAATGTAATGGCGAGACCTGTTTGGGGCCTTTGTCACAACCAAAAATATACAAAGCATTTTCAAAACTTTGAAATAGATGTTTCAAAGAAGTTAGTAAATGAATCAATATGTTTGCCCTCCTCATACAGTCTTACCGAAGAGCAAATTAATTTTTACACTAATCTGCTTTGATGGAACTAATCGAATCTTGAAAGAAAGACTTTAAAGCTGCTGCATCATTATAAAAAGCAATAAAATCAAATCCTAGATTACTGAGTCTCTTTGCATACGAGACATCTTTAGCCATGCTCCCAACCTTGACCCCATTTGATTGGATAATTTCTTTAGTTTCCTTTAATAATTCAATGATTTTAGGATCCTCAAGATTATCAGACATTCCAATAGATTTTGCTAAATCAAATAATCCTATATAAATTAGATCTATACCTTTAACTTTTGAAATCTCAGCAATATTTTTAATTCCTTCATCTCCCTCGACCAATACACCTAAATATTGCTTGTCATTTGCTTTAGATAAGGAGTCTGTAAGATTCTTATCTGAAAAATTATGCTGCCTTGTATATGGAGATAGCCCTCTATTTCCAAGAGGAGGATATTTAACTGAGTTAATTATTTTCTTTGCATCCTCTGCGGATGAAACATGAGGAACCATTAAAGCATTTGAACCAGTTTCTAATATCCTCAATAAGTGTTGCTTTTCGTCGTTTGATGATCTTATGATTGCTTGTTTTCCACGTGCTTCACAAGCCCTTACCATATTTTCCATATCCTCAAAGCTTACAGAACTATGCTCTTCATCTATTACAATAAAGTCCAAATCCGTGGTGCATATAGCATCAATGGCATTTACCGAATTCAATGAACACCAGGTACCAAACCTTTGTTTAGATTTGCTCATTTATTTATACCCCGAAAGAAAAACTTCATCACTATCCATTAAATTTTCAGCGTCTATTCTATCATTTTCATTATCAACTGACTTTGTTTTAAACTTCGTTTCAACCATTCTTACCTTAAAGCCATGTTGAATTGCTCTATTCATCTCAATTGATTCCTGCAATTCTAACGAAGTAGGCTTCAATTCATTATTAAATTTTTTCATGAACCCCCATTGGAATGGCATCACACACACCTGTTTAAAAAATTTTGTTCTCACTTCCACATGATCTTGAGATGGTATTGGAGCTCTAGACATATATAGAGCATTCATTTCATTATCACAGACAACTTTGATTTCAGCTGGATCATTAAGATCGTCAAAGCTAGCCTCATAACAACCATTAGAAACAGGAACTGCACCTGAAGCCACTGGCTCAAGAACACTATCTATCATTTCTGGCCTTATTAATGGCTCATCTCCCTGAAGAACAACAACAATATCATCGTCATCTAATCCTAAACTCTTTGCCGCTTCAGCAACTCTAAGCCCAGGTCTGGTTATATTTTTATCAGTATTAATAAATTTGCCATTAAACCTGGAAACTTCATTCTCGATTTCAATGTCACATCCTGCAACGAATATTTCAGATGCAGACTTTGATAGGCAAGATCTCTTATAACAATGTTCTAACATTGTTAGTCCACGAATTTTACAAAGTGGTTTTCCTGGGAATCTGGTCGAACCCATCCTTGCTGGTATGCCTATTACAATCCTCATGTTTGTTTTAAAAAAAAATTTAGGTCTTCAAGAATATCTATATTTTTTTCAGAAGCAAGACTGACTGAGCTTTCGCTTACGTTACTCCATACAGCTAAAAAAGATCGAAAGCCAGCTCTTTTTGGCTCTAACAAGTGGGCTATATTGTCATCAATGAATACCATTTCTTCTTTGTTTAGATTTTTTTCCTCTAAAATTCGATCCAATGCTTCCAGCTTTGTTTTAATTTCAAACTGATCTATTACCAGAGATTGATTTACACGTAGATTAAA